>Ga0307517_10000976_pt1 | contig 48494 bp, 71 predicted proteins | sample 23_EM_MG_FD_194515 | JGI IMG/M metagenome (GOLD analysis project Ga0307517, IMG submission 194515) | Populus trichocarpa ectomycorrhiza microbial communities from riparian zone in the Pacific Northwest, United States - 23_EM | ecosystem: Host-associated > Plants > Roots > Unclassified | place... | reverse complement strand
CAGACGTCACGCAGGTTATTGACAACGCTGGGTAAGCTGTCGTCTTGGCCCAACACCCATGTCTGGTTTGTCCGGCCGAAACTTCGATCGCCGTCAGTAACGGGTACCATGAGATTGTGGGTGTGCTCACCAATCGACACATTGCGGGAAAGAAGAACGGAACGTGTCGGTGCAGGCGCATTGGAGGACATCGAGGAAAGCGCCCGGGTTGAAGATTATCTAGAAGACCATGTTTAGTCCGATCTACTGGCACCCTCCTTCTGTGGGGTCGAGCGTTCCCGGTGGCTTTCACATACCATAGAAAAATTGGCGAGAACTGGCGAAGCTTGAGCGCAGCTGTCGATGTTCCAGTAATCTCTTTCGCAGATGGGGCACGAAGGGGGGTCCGGAGGGAAGTAAGGAATGGCACGATGTTGTAATGTGGGTGAACCGTCGCTATATGGCAACGACAGGGACAACACAGGCGATACAGAGGCCAAAAGGCTGAAGATTAAGAGCCAAAAATACGAGAGCCGCATGATGAAGCTTGTATGCTAGTTGAATGAGTGTTGTCCCTTGCGATCCTGGGGTCGTCGCCAGAAGTCAAGTCGATTGATATGATCGGCAGCTTCCAAACACGATCTACTATAGGTGACCTAGGGTCATATACGTTCGTTGTTTCTCCCCCGTCTTCATGACTCCCGAACTACTCTACGGTACATTAAAGACACCTTGCGAAGGTGGATTATTCCGTGTGTGGTCAAAACCTCACCGGCCCCACCCCATCGGGTCCTGCAGACTCTCTGGAGGCCTTCCCGGCTAAATATAAGCCAGCATCCAGCCAATGACATGAAGGTGGATGGTCGATGACCTACGAGGACTAAAGTTTGCTAGTAGGAAAATGTCCATATCATTCAGGAATGGGTACCCGGCGAGCTAAATATCTAGGTCCTCGTCGGGATCATCATCGTCGATGTCGTCGGCAGAATCTGGATCGTAGTAGATCGCGCCCCGAATCTTTGCGGGGTCTTCACCTAAAACCTTGCCGTCAGCTCTGAGCTTCTGCCAATCTGTATGCAATAGACCTTGGTGCATATACGGAAGGGGGACCTGAGCCCGGGCTGCTTGTTGAGAGGGCGTCAGATTCAGATTGAATGAAAGGTTTGTGGTGGGATCCGCAACGGTATTCTGGTAGCATCAAGTTAGTGTGATACCCTGTAAAACACAAAAGGTCGAAGGGTGCAAACCGTTGTAATCGGGAGCTTATTAGGCCCCCACAGACCTCCCAACTGAACGAGATCTTTCAGTTCGCAGAAACCGTTCGGCGACTTCCACCCTCGCAAGTTTCTTTCAACGGCTCTCCTTCTTCTGCTCCCGTTCTGTCCACCACGAGCAATGGTCTCAACCACAAATTCCTCGGTGACGTGCGAGCCCGAGCCTTCACCTCCGTAGACGATCGCATCGATGTCATGTTGACGTTCGGAGATTGGGAGGAACACAGACCAAAATTTTGATTCGGGTGAGAGCGGCGGGGGTGGGATCATATAATTTGTTGATATATGAAGCAGGAGGGAGGTTGGGTACACGGTATGCAGCACCAGCGATGGAGAGAAGGACGTTTGGCTAAGGTGGGCGACCAGATCCTTGTTTTCATGGGATCGTACTACGTGGAGGACGAGGTTCGTATTTTGCCGCTTCCTGACCTGCTTCAGGAGTGTAACAGTGGCCGATACAGATCCTAGATCGGACAGCAGCGTCTCGAGCGAGTCAATGACGATGGTCGTGAGCTTGTTATCTTCCATGACCGCAAGGTTAATAATCAAAAGCACCATAACACAGACGACTTACCGGAGGGGATATTTTCAAGTAAATCCAGTGGTTTATCCGAATAACCTGGTATTCTGTCGGTCCAATCAATGACCGTCAAATTACCTTGCCTCGCGGTAAACAATTCAGGGGGATAGAGAAAAGAGAAAAGCAGGATTTTGTCCTTCGAGTTGCTCACGAGCTCCCTGACAACCGGTAATGCGGATTGCGATGCAGAAGATTGTACGATGGTCAGACCGCTGCTCATGGTGATTGAATACAGAAACACAGGTGGGATCGATATCGTGGTGTCTATGACGCGCCGTCTGATACGATCCTGTACTCTAACTCTGACCGCGTCTCCATGACCGAGCCGGGTGCGTCCAGGGACATCGACCACAACACGTCGCTCCTCCTTTCAAACCTAGACTCAAGGTCAACGTGCGGACGGAATGGCAGTGGTCAGAACGCACGAACCTGACTCTCAGCCTTTTCTGGATCCGACACCTGTTTTCCCGGTCCCTGCTCGGCTGCCAAGGTACTGGATGTTGTTGAGGTGTTCTCAGATGACAGTTTGAAAGGTCGGAGGTTTCTTTCCGTCGTTGTACGGGCCTGCCGCCTCCGGAAACACGTATGGAGGAGACACATCACCACCAACACCCCAATGACCCCTGCAACACTCAACGCTACTGCGTATGCAACCTGCGCTCCGTTTGGTCCCGCCTTCTCGTATTCGGCCTCCTGGATTAGGATGTCTTTCGTGGGTACTGACTCGTATGTCATAGGTGTGTCTTTCGCGCGCTTTCCAAGGACGAACATCGATGATTAGTTTGTCTGTGGCGATATTTAGGGATGGGTATGCGCAGTGAATGTCGCGCGACTAGCTGAGCAGAAGGGCGGGGTAGGTGTTGTTTGGTGGTTCATTTTACGCTTCCTCACTCTTATAGTCTGGTCCAGGTGTTCAACGTCCAACTGCCGAGGTACTCACGCCGGTCAGGTTTCGATCGCCTGCGAGGGCTCCGGGTGTTGTTGCGGGCCGCTATATATTCTTCCGACATTACATTCGGCTTTACCGCCTGGCGGTTCTCCTGGGTTTCCCTCAACCCTGGGTCTTAGGATCCTACAATGCGACCTAGCCGCTCCACGAGGTTTCTCGGAATCCGTCGATCAGCATCGCTTGGTTTCCTCGTTTTCCACGCCGGGATCCTTCTCGCGAGACTTGCCACCCCCCTCTCGGGGGAGTCCGCCAGAACACACCATAGCAACAGGAAGACGAGCAGTGATAGCGATTAGGACATTGACAATCTTCGTCGGGCGATTCGAAGTGGCGTAGCTATGTCCATGTCCTGGCCCGAGAACGGTGGTTGTGGCGACAGTCCGCCCCGCGTGGGGCCATGCCTGTTGCTCATTAATTTGTTGCAATTGAGATAGGTGAATCATCATACTGGTCATGCTGGTATGAGATAACGTGCATGTTAGGGGGGCAGTACGGGTGGCTACGTTGCTTTGTGGAGCGGTACAGGCTGGTGCTGGACCTCTGCAAGTGCTTGTGCTGGTCGAACGCCGGTCCCTGGTTCCATCGAACCCCCCTTCCCTCGTTCACGATCACAGACTTCGTATCAACATACTCATTTGCCATGGCGGGGACAATGGCGATTTCTGTTCGAAGCGATAGTCGAGCACTGATTGGGTTATCCGGACGTGTGCCATCATTGCCCTTTCTTTCACGGCCTTTCAGACTTTGTCACCTAGCCTCCTGCATGCGCCCATGGAGCCGGATCACGAATTCAGGATCCTTTCATCCTCATCTGATTCAAGATTGAGGGACTGAACGTCCATGGCGAATAGTAGCCATGCTGGGTGGAAGGCCCATAGATCAGAGCGCTACTTATTGTGCGCTACCCCCTTGTGTGGCCCATGCCCCTGTCTATAAAAGAGTGCCTATGACGATCTTTTGTGCCATTACTGCTTTCTCGTTACCTATTCCCTTCTCTCGGCTCCTACATCTTCGCACTCCCGTTGCTGTACAAAAATACCAAACAATGGCTGACTATCCGCAAACGAACCTCCCCACCACAACGAAACCCTATGTTTTCCATGTGAGTGGCACCCCCTCTTTCATGGTTTCGGACGTGTAGTTGATCGAGAGACGTACCGATGTAGGCCAACGACGAGGTCCTGATTTGGTATTGCCACGATGATCGTTGGTATGTGGGTAGTGTCGTACGTGCCAAGGGTCCAGAGGTAGGTTTTGTCGTTATCCGCATCGACTCCACTGCTGATATACAATTTCCTTGAAAGCTTTATGAGGTCGAATTCTGTGCCGGCGGACCTAGAATACGAGATTGGTACAAACCCTCGCTTGGTTATATCAAGCACAACACTGCCGATATCCGACGGCGTTTACTAGACCTCGGATACGTCCTCGTAGTTCGGACCCCAAGGTCCCGATGAAGAGCATCTCTCCTCACTATTACATTGTTTTCGTGTTGTCTTTGCACCAAATGTATTGTTGTTGTACACTACAGTCTAGCTACAAGTACTGTGCATATAGTAATGGGTTGCATGTATTCCGGTTCCTACAAATGTGCACACGATGGAAGAAAAGAAACGAAAAGAGATTATTTCCTGGGGAAGACGGGAGGTGGATGGGGTTTAGTTTGTTGAAACTGCTCCCACTTTTCCCTGGTGAGCAACGCGGTTCCAACCTCCCAACTGATGTAGTGGCCATTTTTACGAGAAGTGGCGATCTTGAAACCTTGTCCCAGCAGGGCCCTCTTAACGTAGGGGTGGAGCATGGAGTACGGTGCTTCGACGGAGTCGACGTCGGGAGAAGCAAAAAGTCTGGGGATTGCGTGGGCGAGAAGATCGTTCTGAACCCCGGATTCGCGGTATGGGTCAGCAATGTAGTAGTGGCGGATGTATGCGCGTCCGGGTTGAGCGGATTTGGGTGTCGCGTCAACGGCAATAAGGCCGATGGCCCTACCCTCGTATTCGAGGATATCCAACGAAGAGGGTGGTTTGCCATAGGATTTTTCGATGTTAAGGAGGTCAGGAGCGGCCATTGCCTTCTCGACTCCGCGTTCGAAGTAGGGGCGATTGACCCTGAATCTGGCGTTCAGATGCGGAACTGACGCACACCAGATGTCCACTCACCAGTCGAAGTAAAGCATGATCGGGCAGGCCATGGCCGCGAAGGCAGGGAGCGGAGTAAGCAGGGCGAGAAGACCGCCATAGGATTGGGAGCTTGGCCACCAATCCAAGAAGTCAGCAAACGCATACGACAACACGGCCCATACTGCAATTGTGAACGGGTGGTAATAACCTAGGAGACAACGTTGTCAAAATTCGAAGGCGAGCTGAACCGCCGGACGCACTTCGTTGGTTGGCCACGGCCAGAGGTTCCATGATGGACTTTGTAATCGTCAATCTAACCTCATTGAGGTCTGCTGGTACATATGGGCGGATTCCAAGTCGTGAGTGAGCCATAAGAGAGGAGGAAAGCAAGGTGGCGCAGTCGGGGGGATGAGGAGGAGTATGAAATCTGGTGTTGAACTTGGGAACGTTCGTGGCAGACCACGTGGCTTTTGATCGACCCGCCCCGCCTTGTTCGCCTCTTTCGACACACAACAGGATGCTTATCACAAAAACATACCACGACGTTCCCTCCGTCTTAGACAATGGGAAACCCATCAGGATATTCATAATTGCACCTAACGTCCCAGGATATTCTCAAGCTAAATTCCCAGGTAGAGCAACATGTGCCGAAACCTTCAGATAAGACCCAAAGCCACTAATCTACCCCGAACTCGAAGGTGTTGTCTGTTTTTCTGAGATCTATCAGGTCACTGGCCCGGTTGAACGTTTCGCCGGCCAAATTGCCAGTCACGGATATGTTGTTGGTAGGTTGGGATATAGGGCACCCTCGTGTGGGGTGGGATTGACCTTGGCTCAGCATGTCCGTCTACCTATCACGAGTTTGAAGGCCCAGAGCCAATTCCCTACGACACCGAAGGTAAATCAACCGTTCGCTATTCGGCCTGGTAGAAGCCCGAGCCTCAGCTGTTCTCAGGGACAGACAGAGGAAATAACTACAAGGTACCCACTCGCTACGGATCCAATATTTCTCGGGCGAACTGATACAAAGCCCGGTTGACGTTGACAAAGATCGAGAAAACGGTCGCAGCATATGATGAGGTGATCCCGTTCCGCACTGTGTACATCTCGCGTGACCCGCTTACGGTTCATGCGGAAAGGACGCTACGCTGGCCATAGATCTCCTGCGTAGCCTTCCCAATTGCAACGGTCGTATTGCGGCCACTGGAATGTGTCTTGGTGGTCACCTGGTATGCGACTCAGACTTATACAAACAACTGAATATTTGTTCAGCTGATCTGGTTGAAGGCATTCCGGGTGGGTGACGGAATCGTGGATTGAATTTCATCGATTGACGCGCGGAGCAGGCCGCCTTCGATCCAAGGGTTCTGGCTTCGGTCTGCTTTTTTGCAACGGACATTCATTCAGCCACGCTCGGCAAGGGCAAGAATGACGACAGTCTCGTCAGGGTTCGCAAGGGTGATCTGACCGGGAAGGGTGAACTCGTTGTATGTGTTATCGTTACCCTGCATGGTGTGTGAGACATGGACCCTCATGCGGTCGGTTAGATGATATTTGGAAAACAAGATACCCACGTCCCTCGAGCAGGGCGGGATCTTCTCCGAAAAGAGCTGGAGGACGCCAACGTCACTACATCGGTACGTACCCGGCTTGATCCGGGACCAGTTGATTGCTGTTCTGACGGAAACGAGGCAGTTTCTCGAGGTGCAAGCACAACATGCGTTTATTCGAGACGAGTCGTCCAAGGGTCGTTGGGATGCAGCCCTCACGCAGTCCCTCTTCTCGTTCATGCTGGAGGTGTTTGGGAGGACGGTTGGTCGCGACCTTGGACCGCACGATGGGACGCTGAAACCGGTCGAGCACGTCTGCTAAGAGTGGGAAGAGAGTCACAGATACAGTATCCACCGGTGACTGTGCTGAGTACAAGTTACGGATCTGTTGCGTAAATGTAATCCTCATATGACGCCTCGCTGAGGCGGTGCACAGACTCACAGTTTTGAGTCCCCACCAATCACGTGGACGCCTCTCACCCAGAAACCCCCTCTTCATTTGCCACATTCCTCGCCTGCTGCAAGGCACACCGTCTCAGTACACGAGGCTGCAAGCTTTGTAGCCAGTCAAAAGTCGAAGCAGCCGTCCGGCGAATTTGCTCCCAACCCTCGCTCCCCACTGACACGGATCGGCTAAATAGCCCGTTTCGATATGGCTGGTTATTCAGCTTCGCCAATTGATCTTACTCTCGAGGATGACGGACCAGGTGCGATTTCTAATGCAGCCTATTCTCGTTTCGAGTCTTTGCCCCTCTCTTCCGGGCCTTTAAGTCTCCCCCACATGAAGCCAACCCTGAGGTCGACCCCTTCTTTCGGCTCCCACTCTGTATCGGAAGGGATGGCAAACATGGTCTTGCAATCTCCCCAACCCTCCCAAATCTTCCAGCCCCACCCTTCGGTCATGCACCACGCCGGAGTAATCCCTCTGGATCAGTCTCACACTCCCCCGGATCCCTACCGACCGCCCTTTGCCGCTAACAACCTGCTTCCACTGCCTTTCATGAACGGAACCTACCCCCCTCCACTGCCACAACAGCAACAGTTCCAGCAACCCCATTTCCCTCCCAACTCCAACATCAATCACACCCTACTTCCTATGCAGCCTACGCCGCAACCCTTCAACTCACCGCATAAGTTCACAGAACCCGCGTCTAACCAGGTTATCGATTTGACCGGTTGTTCCCCTTCACCCGAGCCGCAAGTGCAGAACCTTCCCCCCGATCTTCCTCCGAAGACGCCTGTGTGCATTGGGCAACTACCATCTACCGCTCTCGTTCTATACCCAGTCAACTACCTCAACGCTGGCGGAGAACTACCAATTGGCTCCGAGAAAGAATGGGCGCCCGTTAGACTGAATTACGAGCATAACCCCTCAAAGCCCTCTGGGCAGGATACTATTCACATTAGGACTCCGACATCAAGAGGTACCTTGGGCGAATCACTCGGCGGCGAGACGTTTGGGGTGGTCGAGCAGAAGGTCGCTAGCACGGTGGGGCCCATGCTAGGGAAAGGGTTGATTAGGTTGGAAGCTAAGGTTCGCAAGGGATTGCCAAACGTGAGTACCGATAGATGGCTATCCTTTTCCGGTCGCTAATACTTGTTTGAACCAAAGCTCCCCATCTTGCCTCTCTTGCTTTTGATATATACACCGAAAGGCAACATCACCGTCGTTTCGCAGTACCTTCAACAGCATGGTCTGTTCCTCGATCATCCCACGCTCCCGTCGGACCAAATACGACTTCAGAGCGGTCATTACCTGAACCCACATAATCCTCCACCTGGTGGCTTCAGAGGTGCTGGTATACTTCCAGGGGGGCGGGGGGGCCACCCCGCTCAAATGCCTCCCGGCCGATGGGCCACGCCCATTGTTGCCGGCAAGAGCGTCGAGGTCCAGCGGAGCCAAATGGACGACCTCTTCAAGAGCCTACGGAGTGGGGACGAGCTGACTGAGACAGAACCACGTCAGTACAGTCCGTACCGCTGACTTACTAAGCGATCCTACTTACCTATTCCTGCTTAGCCGATGAAGTTGGCACGAGTTTATACGAGCATCAGAAGAAGGCGCTCACATTCCTGCTTGAACGTGAACGAGAAACACCTGGTCCTGATGGGAAACCCTCCTCTCTATGGCAGAAGAAGTTGAACCCTCTCACGGGTCAGATATCGTGGTTCCACCTCGTCACGCAGCGTGAAGCTGAGAATGAGCCGAAGGAGTCCAAAGGCGCCATCTTGGCCGATGATGTGAGTCAACCTCCAGACCCTCTTGGCCCCATTAATAGTTTACGTCTTCCGTCTAGATGGGCCTTGGAAAGACTATCACGTGTGTTTCACTCATCGCCGCGACCCTCAAATCTGCTCAGGAATTTGCGTCGAGGCAACTCGAGAAACCGCCCCCACCTCCGAAGGCACCGGACGAATCATATCTGTCCGCGAGTCATTTCTCCGGCGCTGTTTGGGGTATGCCGGATGTGCGTGCGGATCATCCGTCGTCGTCAAAGGGTAAAGGGAAAGCAGCGAAGGAACAGGACAAGCTCACCGCAGAATACACACGCGCTTGCAGGATCAAGACAAACAGCCGTGCCACTTTAATCGTCTGCCCCCTTTCAACCGTCTCTAATTGGGAGGACCAATTCCGGGAACACTGGAAGGGCGAGGTCACAGTTGTTGGTGGATGCGGAAGTACCTCCAAGGATACGATGACGCGCAACGGTAACTCGAGCTGCAATCCCCTTCGAGTCTATGTCTACCATGGGAACTCCAGGAAGCCCGATCCATTATTCCTCGCCGACTTCGATGCCGTCATCACGACCTACGCTACCCTCGCTTCGGAGTACTCGAAACAGACCAGAAGCACGGACTCGGGAAAGTGCGAGCAAGACGAGGATGGGCCTTATGGGTCTGACGACGAATGCGTTGAGACAGATGAGTGTGGGAACCTGGTCCTGAGGCCGAAAGTCACGAAATGTGGCGTCAAACGCAAGAAGGCTGTGACAAACCCCGTAGGTGGTGAGCTCACTAGCCCCTTGCAAAGTGTGAACTGGTTCCGAGTAGTTCTGGACGAGGCACAGTACGTCATGACTCAGATGCAGAATCTCCTCCGGATAACATACTGATTGCTCGACTAAGCTGCATCAAGGAAACCAACACCGTCGGGAGCAAGGCTTCCTGTGACCTTTTTGCGGATAGGCGCCTTTGTCTCACGGGAACACCTGTACAGAACAAATTGGACGACATTTTTGCGTTGATCAAGTTCCTGCGCCTCAGCCCTCTCGACGACAAGTCCACCTGGATGGAGTTCATTGGATCCCCCGTGAAGTACGGCCAAGCGCTGGGCATTGCTCGACTTCAGACGGTCATGAAATGCATCACCTTACGTCGCACCAAGGAAACTCGGGATCAAGATGGTAAGAAGATCCTTGCCTTACCCCCTCGGAAGGACGAGCTGCGATACCTCAAGTTTAACAAAGAGGAGCAGGATATCTACGACCAGTTTTTCAACGAGTCTAAGGCCGAGTTTAAGGAGCTCACGCACAGGAACGAGGTGATGAAGAACTACGTGGGCATCTTACAGAAGATCCTACGGTTACGCCAGATCTGTGATCACTTCGAACTTGTCAAACAACCGAAAGAAACGTCCGGCGCCGATGGTTCCGCTCAGTCGTACGAGGAGATCGCGGCCGCTATTGCAAAGGAGGGTATTAACGCTAGTCGAGCGGGTGCGATCTTTGCTCTCCTAAAGGAGACAGGGACAACGCAATGCGTCGAGTGTGGCGGCGATCTTGGTGGATTCCAAGATGGTGGCCCTGGCGAGAGCGCTATGGAAACCGATCCGGCTTGTTTGCCTTCCGCCGCCAAGCGAGGAAAAAAGTCCAAGGCCACTTCCTCTCGGGCGAATACACGACCCTCGAGCCCTTCCATCCCACGAATCGTCCTCACCCGATGTCAACACTTGTTCTGTCTGGAGTGTTTCCGTCAGAGTGTATTCCCAGGCTGGCCGACCGTTCCCCCCGACGTTTTCCGATCTTGTTCTGTTTGTCAGTGTAGTTTGGGTGTGGTGGATGCTGTAGAGACGAGCGCTGAAGCTACCTCGGGGGAGACTTCCCGGCGGAAGACGGTGAAGAAGGAAAAACGCGTCAAGGGCGTCATTCCGGAAAACGTCCTTTATTCGACCAAGGTCAACGCTTTGATCGGTGACCTCATGCAGTCTTCGAAGGTTAACCCCCACTCTGCCAATTTTGACCCAATGTCTGTGGAAGTCCAACTGATAGATGGTGAGGGGAATAACCTAGAAGACAGTGCGATAAAGACGATAGTCTTGTAAGCTCGGATTTTCCTCGGCTGAGCTTGTCTCTTATGGTCTCCTTTGTAGCTCACAATGGACGTCTATGTTGGACAAGATTGAGGATGCGCTGGAGGTCAAGGGCATCAAGTACGACCGTCTGGATGGTACCATGAAACGTGATGAGCGAATTCGTGCCATGGACGCGCTCAAACATGACCCCGCCTGCGAAGTACTTCTTGTATCCCTCAAAGCCGGAGGTGTCGGGTTGAATTTAACCGCTGCACAACGAGTCTACCTTGTGGATCCATACTGGTGCGGCATTTTCATTGCATTGACCTGTCGCACATTCTGACGCAATTACCTTAAGGAACCCTGCTGTTGAGAACCAGGCTGTAGACCGGATTGTTAGCCTCTTTCATCCTTCGTTGTCTTAATGACTAAGACCGATCTTATTCTAGCACCGTCTCGGTCAGACCAGGCCTGTGACGACTATAAAACTTATCATTGAAAATACGATAGAGGCTAGGCTTTTAGAGGTTCAGAAGAAGAAGACGGAGTTGGCGAATATGACCCTTGGCACTACGAACAAGGCAGAGCTGATGCAGCGTCGTATGGAGGAGCTTAGTCAACTTTTCGGGTCGTAGTGTATTTATGCTTTCGTCGTCCTGTCACACCTAGAACCTGTAGCTTACTGTATCAGCAATAGTCCTGTAACACCCCATCTTCTAATCCAAGTAGCCCGTGGCCGCAACACAGGCGCCGGACCGATCATCCTCTCCTCGACCGGCGTCCACCATCCACAACCACACTTGGTCAGTCTCTCGGCCGAACCTCAAATTCTTTCGAGATGATTCCTTTGTATTTGCACGTCAGTCTGAACGAGGGCGCATCGACTCCCTCGCTGGATGCTACTTCGTTTTCTTCTGACCATTGTTGCCTTATTGCTTCGGCACTCTGGGCGTGACATTGACTTGGCTTCGGTTCTAGGTGTTTATAGTTTGACCCAACCCCATACATACCACGTCGGCAATGGCTGCCACAACTTCAAACCCGGCAGCCAATGATGTGAACTCGCCCATCCAGAGCGGTCCTACTCCCAGTCAAAGCGCAACGAAACAAGGAAAAGCGGTCGTCCCAACAAACCACATCACCACGAAGGATGGTGTGACCGTCCGCGCCCGTATTGACCCGACTCTGGCCGTGGAGGATGTAATTCGGCAGTTATGTCTCAGTCTGAAGTTGAAGGATCCTCCTGCGATGTTCTCACTAAGGGATGAGGATGACACGTTGGTCACAACGGAGAATTTGAACAAGATGATCAAGTCTAGAGTGAATCTCAAGTGTGTGCGAGTCCTCTGTTCTTACAGAACCTATGCACGCGTTATTTATTCCAATATTCTCCTTCTCTCTTCCTCCCCTGTCTTATAGGCTGGTGAACTCCTCCGTGATCGAGGCGGCAGAGACAATCGAAAAGTTGAGCCTGCGAGAGGATAAAAATTCGAAATTGGCTTTGTTCTCGTTGCACAAGTTCATTAAAGTGAGTGAAATGTAAGAAAGTTGGGGTTATTGACTGACCTTCTCCCAATGAAGGAAGAGCAATTCGCGCAGGAGTTTCTCAAACGGGGCGGGTTGAAGGAGTTGATTGACGTGATTCACACTAGTCATGGAAACACTCTCGCGGTAAAGCGATCAGGTTCCTGATGACTTTGTATACCCTGGCTGATGTTTCACTTCCAGTACGCGTTGGTAGCAATGCAACACCTGATGGAACTTGACTATGGATGGTCTGATTTGGACGAAGAGTTTATTTTCAGGGTCGTCCAGATCCTATCCACGCCCCAGACCCTGATCAACGTTTGCCGGCCTGCAACCGCCATCTTGAAGAAACTCGTCGAGGCCGATCCACGAAATTCTACCGGACCAGCGACCGCTGGGTCCAGTCGATCAGTACCTCGCCCTCCTCCAGGATCGGTTTACGTGTATGGCTTCGCGGTTGTCTTTGACCAAATGCGAAAGGACTCTCGGTTACTGGAGACTGTGGTGAACAGACTTGGCAGTGCGGACACGGCTCTCACGCTTTACAGGTTCGTGGGACTAGCGTCTGCAGTGGCGGCTTCTGATCTCGACGCAGCATGATGTTGATCAACTCCCTTTTGTCAAACGCGGATGATGATCGTTGGCAGGAGTTCATCGATGAGCTTGAACGTCTGAATGTCCGCAAGGCTGTGATTGTCCGTCATTCCGCCACTAGTTCACGTACCTTTGGCTTAGAGGTTTCACACAGCGTCTGATGTCCTCACACACAATTGAGGACCTCACATCATCTATCCTAGATTTCCAGGCGAACATGATTCGGGTGACATACAGACGCAAGACTCATTTCGTGGATCCTGCCACGGAGCCCTCCCACCTCTCGGCTTTGGCATATATCTGGGATGCCAGTAGACTCGTGGAGGAGCAACAACATGATGGACCCTATAAGTGGCGGAAACTCGGCTTCCTCACTGAGGACGTCAATCGGGAGTTTGCCGATGTCGGTGTCTTCGGTCTTGACTGCCTGGTGCGTCCCTCCTCTCTCTGGTTTTTGGTTGTGAAGATTTATTGATTGTACACAGAAATATTTCGCGTGCAAGGACCCGGATTATTTTGCCACAGTTGTGACTGAACAAATTAGTCGTCCGCCTGAAAGACGGTGTCCGATTGCCCGTGCTTCGAACGAAATTGTAGAGCTTCTATCAGAACACTGGGCGATCTTTGCCCCAGGATGTCGGTGGGGTCCGATGTACCGGGATAGCTTGAGAGCTGACTTCCACATCCAGATTCTACACATACGACCTTTCAGCCCTTCTTCCTTGATTACCACAAAGTGCATTCTCTGGCAATGCAGTTCTTCTTGAGGATGTGGAATGAAAGCGGTTCCTCAGTCGGTGACTTCCCTCGTATTGTGGCTCTGACCCGCAGCCAGTAAGTTCAAGCGTTATTACCTCCTCTGGTGACCCACACCACTTTGTAGAGTTGGCGTTGCGCTCCGGCGGGAGAACGCACGGCCATGGCATGAGGTAGAACAAGACTTCCTCGAATCGGATTACCAGGCTGTACGGGAGCGTCAGATGAAGGAGCTGGAGGAAGAGGATGACTTATTGAGCAAAGTACCCGTCAGGTTTGTTGGCGTCTGTTGGTACTGACGGGCCTATCGCTGACCCTCTCGTAGAAATTTGCGCGCAAAACTCTATAAGGAGTCCTACGAATTTGTTCGGCAACAACGAATTCATTGTCTCACACAAGGTGCCTGGTTCATGAATGCCATATCGCTGACAACTGTGAATCACCGCGAAGGTATCCGACGTCCTGCCCGCCCTTGGAGATTTATGAGATTGGTGCGTGGTCAGAGGTAGCTTCCGCAATCGTTTGCTGAGACATTCGTGTGGAATGCAGGACAGCGGACTAAAGTATATACACTACGCGGATTCTCCTGTAAAGGTCACAATTCGAGCTGGCCTGGAGGATCTTCCAGAACGTTTTGAAATCTCTCAAATCACTGAAGTGGCAACTGGGACGTGCGCCCCTCCGCCCCACACCCTACGCGACAACGATATCCCACAACACTCGCCGTTAATGCCATCCCCATTATCGTTCTCGCTTCTCACCGCAAATGGTGGATCTTTGGCAGACCAGATCGCACCAGATGTTCAACGTTGGGCTGATTGGACGGATGGATTGAACATGCTCAGGAGAGATGGTGGGCACGTCGCTTCTGGGGAGACAGCAGGATTTGTCCAAGCGTTGACTGAGATTGGACTGAAGATCAAGCTACTGGGTAAGTAATTATTTTTCCTGCCTCAGGTCAGCCATTGATGTCCGAGACAGACCTCGCTGGAGAGAGGGTAGAGATACCAAGCGGTTTGATCGCTGGACCGCCCCCGCCGACCAGCGACTTTTTCTTCTCTGAACTACCATATGATACACAGATATGAGGCTCGGTGACTGGGAATTGTTCCATCCCGTCACGTATGCATATATATATCATAATTCTGGAGATTGTTTTTATGCTTTATGTATGGCCAGTAAGTCTTCGAGACATGTGAAAGCATACGATAGCTTGTTTCTGAGCAATAGTCCACCCACTCATCAGAATCCGTGAACCAGCCCGAAGAGATCCGGTCCACCTGATTGGGCGCACCGGTGATCGGGAGAGGATGAGCAGACGTGAGAATCCGGCTTCATTTTCCTTTGCACCGGACCACGAAGGTCCTCATTGGCCTCACCGGCCCTCATCGACCTAGGCAGCACCTTGCCGTCCCGGTTTCTGTCCAGCCACACCCACGGTCAGCTCGGTACCACATGCATCCCGCCCTCCTCATCGACGAACTCCTGCGAGAGGTTTTCGACCTATGCTGTATAGACAATGAATATAGAAAGACGCTGGTACAGTTGGCAAGGTGCTGCCAGGCCTGGAAGGATCCTGCTCTTCGGAAGGCATGGGAGAACCTTCCCTGCATCACTCCCTTGATGAAGCTTGTCGTGAGTGGCACTCCCGGAACCCTGCCGTATCATCTCGCTGACCTGTGTTCAGACCACGGATGGGGCATTCCCAGAGGAACTCGACAACTACGCGCGCTTGGTTAAGCACGTTAAGCTCGGGACCAAAGTGGAGAAGGACGTCGCACTCGGACCCTTATTCCACGATACCACTCCTCTCTTCCCAAACCTGCAGAGCGTAGCGGTCCTGATGGATGGATGCGCCGCTCCTGCCGTTCACCTTTTGTTTTCCCCGATGTTAGCTACAGTCACCATCGACATCGGCGTCAGCACTGGTCGAGCGACAGGAGTGGAGAGAAGCGGCAACATTGCCGCGTACCTTTCTGCCCTTAGATCCTCCTCTATCCCCATCCAGAAACTCAACGTCCGCGGGTTCGCCTGCGAGAATTTGAACCGGGCCATCTGTGGTCTGTCTACACTCAAAGCCCTCTCTTTGAAAGTCGGCACTTCGCTGTCGACTACGACCGTCATTAATATCGCAACCTTTCCGTTCTTAGAGGAGCTGTCCATCCATGCGGATCGAGTAGACGCTGACGCTTTGAAAGAGTCTCTCGCCTCTTCTTCGTCCCCGGTCTTCCCGAACCTACAAACCTTGGATATTCGCTCTTCCGTGGAAGTCGCCGCAACAATCGTGGAGCATTCCCACTCCGATTCCTTCTTCCAGTTCTCCATCGAGGTCACCAAAGACGACAGCTCCACTTGGGCGCACCTTTATTTGGTTATACCCACCACCATACAAAATATCCGCATAGACCACCACATAGACTTAGAAGAACCCACAAACGATACTACCGACACCATTAATGACCACCCATTCCTGATCAGGAAGCTGGGTGCCCTATCCAAACTCAACGCCCTTCGCGCGTTCAAGCTGGAGACAAACGCTCCCATTAATTTTGTAGACAAGGACGTAGAAGAGCTGACAAAATGGTGGCCCGCTCTCAGAATACTAGACTTGGCCGTCTCGCCATACGGGGAGTGCAAGGAGGGTGGAAACCAGGAAGCACAGATAACCCCATGGACCCCCAAGCTGACCGTGGGGTGTTTGCACTCCATTGCGAGGGGCTGGCCACACCTTGAATACTTGGGCTTACCCATCAATTTGGCTTCCGAGTCCAAGCAAGCACGGGATTTCCCCACTCACACCCGTTTACATGACTTCGAGATCATTCCTTCCTTGTCCGCTGGATCTTGTACACCCCTCATAGACACGAATATCGCCTTTATTCGTAACTTATTCCCTTCCGTTCGCGACGACTTCAGTGTCTTCAACTGATGCGTTCCTCTAATACTTACTCCTCTTTTCGACCTTCTTACCCTATCGCTCGGTACAGGACGTATAAACAAGATATTGATAAGTTATAGATATTTTGGATAGAGCTGCGTCTGGATCGTATGAAAATATTATAGAGTTAGAGACAAACAGGGGTTGTGAGAGCGTAGAGCGGAAGTGAAGTCGTACAAACAATAATAATAACTACAAGAGCACAACAGAGGGAGGAGGTTGCTACTTGATTTAGGATACCTCCGGCATGGGTCGGTCAGGTATGGCAGGAAGGGGAAGGAGGATAAGTGTAAGTGCATGTACAAGGGTTGTGGTGGAACAAAGAGGCTGGAATGCCAGGAAAAGTTACCAGGAGTGAACCGAGCAGAGGAAGGGGAACCCGATTAGGCGTCCGTCTGGGCATGGAAAAGCAAGCATACATGGATACGGGGCACAGTGTGGAAGGAATCCATAAAAACACACGTGGAGTAGCAGAAGCTGGCCAAGAGAGGGAGGGGGGCTACAAATAGGCGGGGTGGTGATCTACCAAATCTGGGGGGCAGGCGGGAAAAACTCGTGTGGCAACAAGAACGCATCCATCCCATTCTGCTGGAAGGAGTTCCCTCCTAGCGTTTGATCTGACAACCAAACCGGTAGTTGTTCGTTAGACGTCGCTTCGAATCCTCTCCAGATGTTGTCAACGTTAGGAGCGAACGTAACATTCCCGTGTTGATCGTGCATCACGTGCATTTGCGTGGTCATCGCCGCATGATTGAAGTCGTACGCGGGGGACACGGGTTCATGAGAGGAAGGTGGAGCCCCCTGCCCTTGCTGGTCTGGAGGAGGGTTTCCGCCGGCCCCATTATGATCTGAGGCATACTCCATCGAGTTTGTTCTGTGGTGACGGTTTTCTCCTCGAGAAAGAGTTGGGGAACGAGATTGAGAAACACGGGTACGTTTTCTGGCTCTCTTCAACATGAGCTGTAGAGTGACAGCGTATCGTTTGCCAGGAATCTCAGACAACAAGCCAGCGAGCTTCTCGACTTGAGTCCGTACTTCTTCGACGTTGCATTGTTCGGGGAACAGCCTTGTGAGTCTGAGCAACAGCGACGCAGAGAACGTTGCAGTAGCGTGAGTATAATGCACGGCTGGATAAAGCCGGGTCAAACTTGTGCAATAATAAATAAGTTATTTGAGCGATGTTACCATATTTCATCCCTTCCCTGTAAGAGGGTGAAGTGAGTGTGATGTCCAGGCACTTGCGAGCTACGTGTATCGATCGGATGGCTAGTTGTCGTTGAGCATCCGGCATCTGCTGGACGTCCGTCGGACCGTTGATGCCCCTCAACGCCGTCGCATTGTGATACAATTCGGCATGGATGTGTTGCATCTGCAAACTCTGGCGGTAGAACGCTGCAACCGGCAATTCAGAAGTTGCAAAAGGGGGCCAACCAATGGCCTCGTGATTATATCAGATACTCACTGGCATTTTCGTACTTCTGGGAGAACGCCCTATCCCAGGTCGAGTACCACGAACTAAACTCGCCGTCAGCCTCACGGAGTACGTTGAAGGTGTGATCGTCCACGGGTCGATCAATTGGCTGTAGATTATTGGTGACACGTTCCCTGAGGGCCATGAGTTCGACAGTTGAAACCAATCGCATGTCATCTTCAATGGCCAATGGGTGTTGTAGGAGCAGCCTACACCCATAAATGCTCTCGTCGTCTTTCAGTATGGAAGGTCTCCCGCTGCCGTATGACATTCTGATCGGGGAACTGGATTTAGTAAGGCGGAGCGTATCACGAGGAGGGTCACATACTGATGCTCAAAGAGGTACAGACAGAGCCAGGTCCGGGAAGAGACAACGAGCTCACGATCTTTTGATGTCGTTCCAATTTTTCCAGCCTTCATTCGTTTGTAGAGGTCCGGCCAGGCCTTATGCATCGCTGGAAACGCCATCAGTGGGTGTTGTTTCAAACCGACATACCGTACACGTACAGATCTCCATAGCCATCCGTACAGCGTGACCACCGCTGAGCCAACCGTTGTCAGACCATCCAGAAACGAGGACTAATGTACGTGATCAGTACGAATCGTGACGTGCCAATCGCTACGCTTACTCATGGCCTGCACAGCTTCCTGACGCGAGACCGGGGAGAATAACGTAGCACACGAGATAGTCTGGACCTCTTCTAGACACTTCAAATACACCTCGCTCGGTTGGCCCCCACCATCACGCACTCTTGCGGCAACCATGCAGATGACGGTGACAGCGAATGGCGAACGTTCTCGTAGGGATTCGTAGGTATCCACACTTGCGTCGAAGATAGGGAGGAATGTCGAGCAGCCGTGGTAGTAACTGATTGTGATCAGGACGCGTGTCAAAATGTTTACCGAAATCACATACATCTGGAAAAGTTGCCTCGCTTCGTGCTCGGAGATGATGCCCTTTGTAACGACTGCGGGAGTTGTGAGCGGATCAAATTACCCTAGGTGGAACGGTGCCGTACCATCCTGAAAAACCATCCTCGGTGGTTTGTGTTGGACCTTCCGCCGCTTTGTCGGCCGCGACCGACGGCCATCTCCATCTGGGGTTCGCGCTCGGCTAACCGGTTGACTCTCATCGCCATTTTCCAGGGAGGCGCGCTCAACGGCGACATCAGCGAGACCCCTCAGAACTTCCCAGGGCGCGACAAGTCCAGAGGCTGGAAGTTCCCCATCGTCCTCCTCCTCGTTATCAGATGAATCCGCACTCGTCACCGTGGACTGTGGCATGGGTCTCTTGTTGCCAATTGAAGAGTCGGGTACCCTGAAACCGCCTTGGCGGGGCTCCTCTTGATATCTCACCGAAGACACATTAGATCGTGAGGAGCCAGGGGTATCGATACTCGAGAACGGCGGTAAGACAGGTCCGTGATGATGGCCGGCAGCGACATTTTGGTGTTGACCTACGTAGAACAGAAAGATCAACAGATCGGGACGGAGCGGACTACAGAATGAAAAAACTTACCGGTGGGTGGAGGCTGTCTGTGTCCTGGAGCCCCCATTATGGAGTGGAACGAACCCGAGGATTGTTGTGCCGAGAGCGGGGGCCGAGGGCCGGGAGGACTCATAACCGACGACTGTGGTTGATGACCAGGGGTGACCATCTGCTGTTGATGCGGTCCGTGGGAGGATGTGTGAGTGTCAACCATCAGTTGGGGCGGGTGTGGATGCGGCACATTGGTGGGGGTCGATGCGGCAGCAGTGGCGGGAGAGTCTTGCGATTGTAGGTCTGGTGTGAATGGCGGAGGCTGGTAAACCGAAGGTGAACGGTTGGTGGGGCCTAGACCATTCCTAAGATGAGAGACGATCTCCGTAAGGGTACTCTGTATTGCAACTTGGGACTGGCGGATGTCTGCAACGTGAGCTTCGAGGCTTCGAATCCGCCTGAAGGAGGACGGGCGAGTCAGTTGATGTCGGGAATGCGATTGAACAGAACGCACTCCAAACCAGCCTCCCCAGTGAGACTTGCCTCCCTGGTAGGTTTCTCGAACAGACAATCGAGGCCGGCGTGTCTGCATCGTCTACATGGCGGGTTCTCGGCGCCCTCGCACCTCATCTTTTGCTTCCGACAAGCATTCTACGGAAGCAAATGGAAGGTCAGACAGATTTCGTTCGGGGAGCTCAGATTTGCATACGCAAGCACCTGGAGGGAGGGTGAGATCGCGAACGCGGGAAGAAAAGTTTTACAAACTGTACGTACGAGGGACTCTGTTGAGGGTCCTTGCGGTAGGCTTCGCGTCGAGCTTTGGGCCAGACTTTTGGGGGGAGTCATCGGAATCCTCTTGTTTCTTTACCTGGACGGAGCCATTCGGGGTGTTCATGGCCGGGACGGGGAGAGGATGGGGAGAGAGGGAGAGACTGTGCGGGTTATCTACCGGGCCTGGTCAAGGGTGTGATGGAGCCACGGGGTGAACCGACAAGGGGATGTCACCCCAGATGTCCAAACAATCACAAATAGTCCATCATTAATCGTCATACAGTAGGCTATCACATCCGTTAACTCGTCTTGCTCTCTCTCCTAAATACACGACGCAGCCATCTCCATCTCGACCTCTGTGGTTGTGGGTGCGACTCTGCACCCTCGGACACGCTGCGTTCTATTGACTCGTCCACGGGGTCGGGGGCGGGGAAGATGTCTCCCTCGCTCTGTGACCTCCTCATCTGTGATTCCATCGACATCCCGCTCACCTTCCTCCGCCGTTCTCTGGGGACAACGACAAACCCAGGACTAGCTGGTGAAATACCGATTGAGAACCCACCAGGTGAGAGAGCATTGTGGTGATGGTGGTGTTGCTGAACGGGAGAGCGCATTTCGTTTGTCTGTCGACGCCGCTGCACCGCGGTTCGGATGCTCAGGTTGGGTCGGTCGTCAACGCCCTGTGATAGTGACATGTAGTCCTGGACGCATCGTGTTGGACCTGGTGATATTGTCTGTGGATGTGTGCCGTGGGTGAAATAGTTGGAGGCATCCGGCTCTGAGATCGCAGATCGCTCGAGAATAATAGTGTCCCGTCCTGGTCTGCCGCGTGCATCAGGTGATACCTCTTCACGAGGCCCTGAACCATTGCTCTCGGACTCATCACTCTCTTCGTCCCCCCACGTCCCCACATTAACCCCGCCACCCCCACTGTTGAACGACACGATCCACACGCCGCCCAATAAGATGGCGATGCCCAGTCCGACTAAGGCAAGGTGATCCCAGGGGATAAGTGAAAACTGATCGAAGTAGACCAGACCGTTCACGATGGAAGATATATTGTAAAAACAGAATGCCACTAGACCACGAATGAGTATCGAAATATCAAAGTCAAGCAGAAATGGAACACACGTGGGCACACCAAGGTTGGATCTGCTAAGATGAGCGCCTTGTGAAGGTACCACAGTTGCAGCAAGGCGAACACGCCCAACCCCAGGATTAGGAGCCATGCCTGCCACCGCCAGAACTGATTGTTCCCGCCAAGGGTCAGAAGTAGCAGTTCCACGCCGCTCTTTGCAAACAATAAGCACATCCCAGACAGCATGCCTGAGACAGAAGCGTAGGAAATAGCCAAGATCAACGGGACCCGAGACTTGGGGCCGCCTGATAACGCAAAGGTGGAGGATGTGGCGATGGAAGGGGATCTAGAGTTTGACTTCCTAACCATCAGGGGTGTGGTTTCTGTCATGATATGACTGGTTGTGGTGATAGGATTCGCGGTGGGAGGGAGCAGGCCAGGGGTCAACGGTGGCGAATAAGGAGGAGTTTGCACGCGCCGTGAATAGGTCCAGTCGGATATATGGGTCTAATCGAATCGTTGCGTGAGGTTGGTTCACCAAGACTCCAACTCAAGGCCACTCACCACAACAAGGGCGACCGCGACAAAGAATCCGAGAAGCGAGAAATATACGACAAATGCAGGCCTATTGAACAAAACGAGGAGGTCTTCCAGAGAATGCGTTGGTTCTGGGACGATCCCGAATATTGCGATTAGTACCGCGCCGCCGGCGATGAGGATTGTGCCGAGGATCATCCAAGCGGAAAACACATCTCCGAGGAGCAGGCGGGCGAAGAAGGCGTTCCATAACAACGATACGGCGCCAAGAGGGGCGAGGATGACGACGGGTAGTGAAGCTATCTGGAAGAGCGAACCAAAGATGTTTGAAGATATGAATATGCCTATAGGGGGGTGTTCAGCAAAACGGGTCTTGGGCGTGGATAGTGGAGCTGACCGAAACCGAGCAACCACAGCCTGGCGACGGCGAGAAAATCAGCGATTTCAGGTAAGGGGATGTAGGGTGGCAGACACCTACGGGCGACGGTACTCGTTCTTCTGCTCGTGTTCCGGAAGGGCCTGATTCTGGACGTGGCTCTTGCGTTGGACGGTCAGCCCTAGCGACTGGACAAACGATGCGAACAGCCCGATGACGATTCCCACCGCAATGGATATCTTTGGGCTGTCTAGGTTGAGACTTAGAGGGTGCATTAGTACACTCTTCATGTCCTCGTGGTGGTAGGGTGGAAGTGGTGGTGGATGGTGGCCATTAACGATCGAACGTGCTCAATCCGGCAAACACCCTTTCGCCTTGGCTAGCATGTCGATCGGACCGGCCCTCTAGATGTCGCTCCGTCGTACGCTAGAGGAGAACGTGTTCGGACCATTCGATGTCAATGACGTTCTCGACGAGTACGTCACCCACAAAAAGAATGCGCCGGTAGATCTGCACAAGCTCGAAGTGACGAGGAATGGTCGAGTATCTGGGTAACCTTACCATTTCAGTATCCTCGATGAAACCTCTGGATCTCATTGCACCTTGCATTGGATAGTCTCGACGAGTCAGAGTCTTCTATCAGCAAGAAACGCGCCGGGGTAATAAAGTACTTCGGAATCCTCCCCATCGAGGACCTCAGCTGGGTCTCCCCAAACGGAAGAAATCTCATTCAAGGCGACATGAAGCGTTGTGGACTCAATCTCAATCTGGGTAATCAAGCCTTTTCTCGACCACAAATAATCACTCCATCTTCTGACACGGTGTAGAATCCATATATGGACCCGACAGACCATCCGATGGACTTACAGTCAAGATCGGCATAACCGTCGAACGCATTGGCCTAACTTACTTGATAGGCACGCGCCGGTGGTTATTCTGCTGTCTTCGTCAGCAATTTAACGAGGTTATCCAGACAGGATTTATGCAAACGAGATGATGCTATTTTCTCTTACAACTGGCATGAGGTACGAGTCCCAACACTGACACTCACTAATATCTCTCATACTTATAGTCTTCGAAGCACACGTAGGCTGAGAATCGCCTCGCTCACCCGAGCATGCTTCTTCAAAAGCCAGAAATACATCGCTGCTTATCGCTTCGTCCGGTTACTATTAGATATGTGTCCCAAAATCACTAAGCGCACACCAGAAGATTTCTTCTACGCATTTATGGACCACCACGCAGAAAATGGGATACACATTAGCAAGGACGACATTGTCAAGCTGATGTTAAAACACGCCATGTGGTTGGCCGAACAGGCCAAACGATACGTGGATGTTCCATCCTGGAGAGAGTTCGCCAAGACCAAGACCCTCGATCTCGACGAAGAGTGGGACGCCGAAATGGATGAACCTGGGCACGAACGCCTGGTCCGTCCAATCCCTCCAGCGGCCCTCACGTTTTCCTCGAAACGCGAACGGGTAAGACCTCGTGCACGGCAGTAAATGTGCTACCTGCTCAACACCCTTATACCACCAGTCACCGAGCGTCAATTCCCGGTCCTCCCTCGAATACGCCTCAGACGACCAACTGTTCGGACCTGAATCTGAACGCGAATCCAGTCCAGAACGTTCGCCGTCTCCACTTTTAACCGACCCCTACGTCGCAACGCGTGTGCCTATGGCGTTCCGTTTTGCGCCTAGAATTCCGGATGATTTCCGTTGGTGGTGCGAGATCGAGGGATGTCGTTACAAGATTGATTTGTTGGATCTAACAAACGAGAACCTGGCGATGGTGGACGGCAAGACTGCAGCGAAACTGCGCCTCCAAGATTGGTCGTTGAGTGATCCCTGGGTACGGTTAGCATTCAAGGTGATGGTGGAAGACCATCGGGCAAAACACTTGGAGTCCTGGGGACTTCGATGTATCGAAGGACCATCTGGGGTACATCATTCAAGGCATTCAGCTTACGCAACCCCTTTTCTGATATTATTCCTGCTTCTTCAGACCCTTGCGCACGTCGAGCTCGCGGAACCCCCAGGGCCTGATAGACACAAGGACAAGTTCTCGGACCTCAAGATTGAATTCGTCAACTTATTGTAATTGAAGTAACCCTTCCCGACCTAAACTATACAGGGCGATTGCATACAGTACGATTAATTCCATGGGATGCATAATGTGGTGGTGTACAGAATGACTATAATTCTACAATTCCTAGGAATCAAACCCGAGCCCCAAAGTATCCGATCTAATCCATCTCTTCCACTTCAATATCGTCATCGTAGTCGTCATCCATGTCGACATCCATGCCTGTGCCCTCGTGGTTGGGTATAACCGCCAGTCTGTTGTGAGGGCCATCGAAGGTAACCGCGATCGTCTCCCCATCGCGAACCCGATCGGAGAGGATCATAACAGACAGTGGATTGAGCAAATCGCTCTGTATCGCACGGTTGAGAGGGCGAGCACCGTAGATAGGCGAATAACCAGAGGCACAGAGGAAGTTCTTCGCCGCCTCGTCGATTTGGAGGGTCATCTTCCTCTCTCCCAATCGTTCTTGTACCTCCTTCAGGCGGATGTCTACGATCTTCTTCACGTTGTTCAACGAGAGGGTACGCTAGAAGGAGATGATGAGTCAGCACCCCACCCCGAAAGAAGATCCGAAATCTGTCGAAGTGGCTACTCACGAAGATAATGATCTCGTCGATTCTGTTGATGAACTCAGGTGGGAAATGACCGCGAATCGTTCCCATCACCAGTTCTTTGGTCTGTGATTTCACCGGACCTTCGCCCATATCGCTGAGATAGGCTGCGCCAAGGTTGCTCGTCATAATAATGACAGTGTTTCGGAAGTCGACTACTCGACCCTGGCCATCCGTGAGTCGTCCGTCGTCGAGGACCTGCAGGAATAGAGTGATAAACTCCCTGCAAGCCTTCTCAATCTCGTCTATCAGCACAATGCAATAGGGCTTTCGGCGAACATATTCCGTCAATTGGCCTGTAAAGTTGATGCATAAGGATCTCACAACAAGGAGTTCAACTAAGCCGAGAGAAACTTACCTCCAGAATCGTGACCCACGTAGCCTGGGGGTGCGCCGATGAGGCGTGAAATGGAATGCTTTTCGGAGTATTCCGAAGAATCGATCCTGATCATGGCGTCGGGTGAGTCGAACAACAGCGTCGCAAGCGACTTGGAAAGGAGCGTTTTTCCGGTGCCCGAAGGACCAGCCATAAGGAATGAAGCAATGGGACGAGCAGTGTTTCGAAGACCACTCCTGGACAATCGAATGGCGTTGGCAACTGCCTTGACTGCCTCAGGTTGACCGACAACGCTCTCTGCGAGAATCTTCTCGAGACGAAGCAGCTTCTCCTTTTCGCTCGACATCAACCTGGTGACGGGGATTGAGGTCCAGCGAGCGACGATCTCGGCGATCTGTTCGGGTGTAACTGTGTCACTTCCGGTACCCTCAGCGTCTTCTGCAGCCTTCTTTTGTTCCAGGACCTTGAGCCGGTTCTGGAGATCTGGCAGAGCGTAATAGCGCAAATCCGAAGCGGTTGAAAGGTCGTATTTTCGTTCGGCATCATCGGCCTTGGCCTTGAGCTCTTCGATCTTCTTGCGTACTTGATTGATCTCATCACCACGTTTCTTCTCGGTTTCGTAGGTCAGGAGCAGCGGCTGGAGTTGATCCTCAACATCAGCGATGGCCTTTCGGGCGGTGGCGAGTCGTTCCTTTGAAGCTTGATCTTTCTCGCGCTCGAGAGCATGGATCTCTACTTCGAGCTCGAGTTTACGCCGCTGTAACTTATCAATGGCCTCTGGAGCGGTTTCTCGCGTGACGCGAACACTGCGGAACAGGAGTCAGTACAATGCTCGGTGACAGGGGCAACGCGAAACCCTACCTTGCGCAAGCCTCGTCGACCAAATCAATCGCAGAATCAGGAAGGCGTCGCGATGTCAAGTATCGATGGGCGAGCGTTGCGGCGGAGATTAATGCACCGTCCAATATCCGGACACCATGATGGACCTCATACTTCTCACGGATGCCACGGAGGATATTGATTGTTTCCGGAACGGAGGGCTCGTTGACTAAAACTTGGGCGAATCGACGCTCAAAGGCGGCATCCTTTTCGATGTACTTGCGGTATTCGCTAGGCGTTGTGTCAAAAATCACGAATACCAAAGTCATGGCGCGCAAGACTTACGCTAATGTAGTCGCACCAATACATCGCAGCTTCCCACGGGCGAGCATGGGCTTGAGGAGGTTGGCGGCGTCCATACCCCCACTCGAGGAATCGGACCCCGCCATGATCAAATGGAGCTCGTCGATGAACAAGATGACGCCAACACCCTCCTCGGAGGCCTTCTCGATCTCGTTCAGAACAGACTTGACGCGTTCTTCGTACTCTCCCTTGTACTTCGCGCCGGCCATGAGCGCTCCCATGTCTAAACGCGGTAAGTCAGAATCGATGTCTATAACGTCAAAAATATACAAGGCGTTCACTTACCGAGAGAGAACAATCGACCCAACAATGATGCAGGCACATCACGGTTCACGATACGCTGGGCCAGTCCCTGGGATGAATCAATTAGTGACTGAATGAATTATGACAAACAGACATTGCATACCTCGACCACAGCTGTCTTTCCCACACCGGGTTCTCCAATGAGAACGGGATTATTCTTTGTCCTTCTGCAAAGGATGCGAACGACACGGCGGATCTCGTGATCGCGACCAATAACAGGGTCGATCTTTCCGTCCGCGGCTAGAGCGGTCAGATCGACCGCATATTTCGACAGGGCGTCGAAACCCTGCTCGGCATTTTTGGTGTCGACCCGACGGTTTCCTCGGATCTGGCTGATGGCAGTCTTGAGAGCGGCTTCAGTGAGACCGGCCTCCTTTATAACAGGTTGAATGCTGGGGTCTTTAATGAGAGCGAGGAGTAGATGGTCTTGAGCGATGTAAGAATCGTGCATGGTCTTTTGAACAGACTGCGCTTCTCTAAGGACCTTAATGGCTGCAGAGCCCAGAGTGGTCTCATCTGGGGGAGGTGATTGTGAAGGCAGCCGGACGATGATACGGTTGAGTGCCCGCTTGACCACAACCTGGAGAAAATGTTAGAGTCGCGATGTCGCCACTCCAATCAAAGAATAGACTTACCGGATCACCTCCAACTTTCTGAATGACGGAGGTAAAGAGGGAATTCCTGTTACCCTGGCTGCTCTGGTTCAAGCCTCCAGGCGGTTGCTGGTCACCAGCACCTTCGTTCAGGAGAACGAACGCGATATGGGCCGGCGCGACTGTTGTGAACGCGTTATCAGACAGGGAGGCCGTCAGTGACGTAATTGGAATACATACCATGGGCGTTGGCATAATCTTTGGCGAGCTGGATCGCAGCGGCCAGGGCCTCCTGAGTCTTGTCTGTGAAGTCGAAGTTTGAACTCATCGACGGAAGAGAGCAGAAAGATTGCTTTGCTGTGGGGAAGGGGGCACCACGTAGTAAGTATCTTTTATACTCCTCTCTATGAACGTCCCTTTCCTCCTTCCAGAAGCGTCTAGTCACGTCACGCGCATTCTGGTGACACCCCGCCCCTCCGTGACACCGCGAGAATATTCCCACGGTTGCTGCCCACAAGTCGAAAACGATGAACGTGTTCGGAAGGAGAATACTCTCGGCCCCTCGCGTCCTCGCTCGATTCTCCTCGACCACCACTGTCGTTCCACCTCATCCGCCCGCGTCAAACACTCCAACCTTCGCTACCGAGACCGCAGTTTCGGACTACCCACAGGCTCCGAACCATCCCGGGCTATGGTCAGAGAACCAACGACCTAGGCCTACCCCCGCGACTGGCCCTCGCTTCGAACAGACGGCCATGCAACTCCAACCCCAACCCCTCAGCGCAATAGACCTGATTGCTAAGGAGCCAATTCGTTTGTCCAAGACCAGAATCGCAGCTTGTGACGGAGGTGGGTACCGAACCTTCTACTCCCGCCCTCGGTTTTGCGTCGTACCGCACCCCCGACAATGCAGCCCCCGGCGTATCCGGATTCCGAACGACTACTGACATCCTATTTCCGGTTCGGGCAGGCGGCGGGCCACTCGGTCACCCCAAAATCTTCATCAATCTTGTGCGCCAATGATTCCACTGTTCTCTATTCCTTGTTTCTCACACCCAGCCTTTTTGCCCTTTCTAAACCCACAGGACAAGCCTGGCGCCCACTCTTGCACGTAAGCCCACCCAACCCCTCATCTCATCACCCCGGTTCGCGTTTATCTGACCCACGTAATCCCGATCTCTCGGTATCCCTTTCCCTTTACAGATATTGGTAAGTTGTTGTATTGTCTCCTTCCAATGGTGGGGCATCTTGCTTACGTCCGAAAACAGCGGCCTCAGGTTTGAGCTGGAACATCACGAGCACGACCATTGATTCCGGTTGCTTCTGGATCATTCATTCCTCGCCCTATACTTATATATTCAGACGTGAGAAACCTACGAGGTCCCAGTTTAGCGATCAAATTTATAGTATTGGACTGTATCGCGTGCCCAACCCATCTAAGTATCTCCATGCGGGGATTCGTACCTCGAGTGCTCAAGGCGAGAAGCCATGTGATGAGTCGACCAGAATGCGCCTGGAGCCCGTTGATTCTGTTCGCCGATACCCCTGGGTTTACTTCGTTCCTCGATTGAATAGTAGCGATATTGTGTGGTTGGTGTGGCGTGAGGTAAAAATACAATGCAGTCTACTGTGTTGGACGAGAACAATAGATAATGAGAGAAGGTAATGCACAGAATGAAGATATGAAACACTGTTGAAAACGAACACAGTGGAGAAGGTCGAAAGACTAAGGGTAAGCGGTGGCAGTAGGAGCAGGACGGGGCGGGCAATAGAAAACAAAACCTGAGCAAAACTGAGTTGGGTAAAGGAATGGCGCGACGACCAATGGAATTGAGAAGGAAGGAAAACTTTCCATACTCGGTACCTCCTGGGTCGTGAGTGGTGGTAAACGGTGGTCAAACGAGTGTGTACGTTGTAGGGAAGCCGAATTAGGGTTGTTGATGCACATCGTCAACGAAGGCGGCAAGGTAACAATAGGGGAGGGCGGGGAACCAAGAACAACACGGACGCGCCGGCGGTCAAGCAGAAAGACCAAAGAGGAACAAGCGTCCACAGAAGGCCGAAGATGAAGGTCGTTGAGAAGCTGTTGTTCGTACGATAGTGAATTCGACGACCGCGCGGACTTGGTGAGCTCGTCGTATGCCGCCCGTAACGACGACGTGGAGGACTTGTGCAGCTCAAACGCACTCGCCCGTGACCATAGTCGCATCGGCCCAGGGTCGCTGTCCAGTGGCGAATGAGATAACGGACATTCTACCCAGGTCTGATGATGACATGGAATGATCGTTGTCCCAGTCTCTCCTCCGAGCCTTTGAGAGCCTCTCATCTCCCCTCCAGCCGGAGAACGGAGCCTCTCCATACATCCCACTTGCAGCGTTGAGGGCAGTCGCACCCCCGTCCCTGTCCTGATGGGAGCCATGTGTCCGCCTCTTTGTCTCCGTGGAAATTCTTGTACTGGGCTTATCCTCCCCGAGCCGTCCAACAGGATTGGGGTTGATGGTGTACTTCCACTCCAGATTTGAGGCAGTGGCCTGCATAAGCGCATTCCTCTTCTGCATGACGGCCCTTGCTTGTTCCCTCTGCATCTTCTCCGCCCAGGCCCGTTTCTTTTTCTCTGCCTCCTTAGCCACGCGCTTGGCCTCTTCCTTGAGTTTCTTTAAGTCAGACTCTGAGGTGGGGGTTTCGGTTGTTTGGCTATCGGTACTGGAGGAACGTTGGTGCAATGGTGTTGAATCTGGAGAAGTAATGCTCTCTTCAGCAGGTGGTAGTTGTTGATGGTCCTTGTCCCCATTGCCAAACATGTCCAACCCCCATTTAAGGTTGATGAGGGAACGGAGGGTTTTTGGTTTTGATTTGTTCAACAGATGTTGTTCAGCAGGATTATCCTTCAGAGGCTGATGCTGAGGATGAGAATTATTTATAATTTCTTGGGAAAATGAGGGAATGATAACATACAGTGCCATGGGTACTTAGGGGTTGGTGGAGGAGGTCTGGGGCACGTGTGGTGAGAATGGTTCCTCTGGCCTCTCTGGGTGTATTAGGAACTGTGTGAGGGTCCTACACAACATGTTATAGTCAGACAGGAGTTTATAGTAATGGGACACACTCACCTGGTGGGCACTCCTGTCATTCAAAATTATTTGAGGGGCCAAGACCAGATCTGGTATGTCATAAGAAGGTCCAGGTACAGTCAAGACAAGGCTTGGCATATGATTAGTGAGGTGGTTCAAACTGGGAGGCATGGCAGTGACCCCTTCAGTCATCACTGTGCCATTTGTCCCATTTGAAAGACAAGAAAAGCTGCTTGCTGAGTCCCAGCTATCATCATCCTTCTCCATCTCTCCACCCACCTCAGGAGAAGGTACCTCTGACAGAGTTGAGGCCATCTCCAAACACTGAAGAACATCTTCAATGCTTGGGCGGCCCTTTGGTTGGGATGTCCAACACAGTTCCAGCATCTTCCACAGCCTCTCTGTGAACCTCACCCCTCTAGGAGGATGTTCACCTTCCACTACCTTCAAGGAAACCATGAAATCCACATATCTGTGGAATGGCAGTCTCTCACTGATGGTTTCATAGATAACCATTCCAAGAGCATAACAATCCGAAGATTGTGTTGGGTGGCCATTCTTAAACCCGAATCGCTCCGGAGCAATGCGCTCTGGGCTCATCCACCGGACTGTGCCACCCTGAGTATATGAGCTTGAGGATGGGAGGCCCACAGAATCAGAGATGACTGTAAGCAGTCCAAAATCTGCTAAACGGACATGGCCAGCTTGGTCAACCAAGATATTAGCCTCAACAGGTAAGTTCAGCAAGGTGGAAGAGCAGCTCTGGCCATTAACAACATACCCCCTTGAGATCCCCATGAACCATTCCCTGGCCATGGATGTAGATCAACCCCCTTGCGACACCTACCAGCTAGATAGGTTATTTGATCATCAATGAACTCGGAGCAGGGACGGTGAGACTTTGAATGAAGAACCTACCAGCCCCAACCGGTCTGCACGTGGGTGTGCCTTCACGAAGTCATTGATGTTTCCATTCACCATCCAGTCTGATATCATTTCGAACCGATTCTCAGACATCGTCACTCCGATCAGTGATAGGACGTTCGGGTGCTGGAGAGTTTTCCACGTCACGACCTCCTTGCAGAATTTCTACACAGGGTATTGTCAGTCTACACGCGTACAGAAAGAGCACGATCAATGGCTTACGCTAACTATCCTCTGTAAGTCGCTGTTCAAGTACATCCTTATAACCTTTACAGCAACGTCCCGGCCGCGGTATTCGCCCTTCCACACATCCCCATATCCGCCCTTGTACGATGCGACGCTGGTGCGGTCGTAGCATACCGGGATCTTCAAGGCTGCCGGAAGAAGTGCGTGGCGGCCGCACATCCTGTACAATGATTTGAGACATTTCTTTCGAATCGACGGTGAAAGATCGGTTATATCCAGTGCCTTGTTGACAGGATATATCGATGTCAGTTTCGATGAACGGATTTACGATGGCGAGTGAGCCTAGAACATACCTCATCTAGCACATCAATGAACGTCTGTGCATCGTCCCTACGGAGACCGCGAATTATATTAGCCTCATCTTTGCTCGAGAAGATTGCCTCGGCCAGGGAGGGCAGTTCATGCGGAGCGAACGCGCGTATGATCAAACGCCTGCAGGCTGGAGTGTTGGAATTAGGAGGGAGGTATCGTAGGGCGGTCAGGGTTCCGAGTAGGGTCAGCAAAGGCGGAGTTAAAGACGTACCGCTCTCGGGTACGGAGATTATGGCGTCTTCGTGAGGATCGACAGGGGCTAAGTGGGGGGAACTTGGTCCACTCACGCCAAGGTTTTGATCAAGGGGCGGGACCGGTACATTAAGGATCTTGAGTACCTCTCGGATCTGCAGCTTGTGGATCTCGACCTTCTCGTTATACTCTGTGTGTGGCACATCCGCCATCCCCTCGAGGGTACACTCGGTTTCGCGCATGAGCCTGAAACTGTTTTCAACGGTCGACAGACAGGACAAAGGCTAGTTGGCGCACCTTTCCAAGTCCCCGAGTGCTATCCTCTCGGGTTCGCTAAGATCATCCACATCCTTTCCTTGGATCGCGGTCTTCAGCGCCTCGCAAACGTCGAACAAGTGTTCGCACAGCTGCACGGAACCTTCGTCGTCGACCACCTTGTCCTGGTCAAACCGTCAATGGAGATTCGCAAATGAGCGCAGAACGCAAACACCGACCCGAACCAGAGCTAGGATAGCTCTAACAGTTCCGAAGATCTGCTTTACCGGGGATACTTCAACCGCATTCCTATCCAGGATATCGATCCCATCGTCGAGAGACACTTTCATCGGAAAAACCGAACGGGAAGTTTGGGACCTGACTGACATGCTATCCCGAACTCGCCAGTAATTGGCAAAGGTCGATACATGGCACGTGTGTCTGACTCTCAGTGTCTCACAGAGCGCGCCCAATCCTGGTCACGAGCTTGATCACACCTAATCAACGTCAGCGCTCGGATTTTGCGATGAGCTTGGCGATATTCGGAGGTTGAGTGACTGTCCTTGGGGCTGCGACATGTGCGCACGAATATCCATGTACTTGTGAGGGAACTGTCAGGACCCCGACCGCTCTGTCGGGGCGGGGGATATTGTCTCCAAACCCCTCATGATCATCTGGAATCAAGTCGATACTATTTACCCTTTGGAATTCTGGTCTACTCGAGGGTTATAAGGAGGTTAGGCCGCGCGAGGTACTGGCGGTGACGGCGACGGTTCCTCAGGCCTCACCACCCACATGTGGTCTTCATTTGATCCGATGATCAGGGTGGCGGCGAGTACTTAATCAGAGGCGGTCTTGAGCCTCACTCTCCATGTCAACCGTGAGGAGGTGCTGAGATATCAGGAGGTTATTGAGAAGGAGGTCGTCGTCCGTGGTTGAGGTTGACTTGGCACGTCAACTGTCACCGACGTCACCCCGCGTAGACCGCCAACATTTTATTCCTTGGAAGTCCAACAGACGAACGTCGACGACCCCCGATCTATTGGCTAATAAACCTCGGCTACTGGCACCCTTCTAGGAGAAATAGAGATATCCCCGGCCTTACGGACAGTCACTCGTCATAACCATTTACATACATTGAACTACGTGAGGAAGAATATGATCCACGTCGGGGTTGATGGTGCTAGAGTGCGCTACGTAGGTGGGAGTCTCCGTGTTGTAGTCAGCACCAAAGGACGGCAATGGACGAGATAAGGGATGGTATTCGTAGGGGAAAAACGGGAGTGTGCCACTATTTTAACTACGGGTTTACAAAATATCTACAGCGGGAAGGTCAACCGTGTGCCACATGATTACGGTAGGGGGGATCTACCGTGACGTTACGGGTACTACAAAGCGCAATGCAAAACCCGTAGCACCCAGGGTGCAAACCGATGGCGATCCTCAGATTCACTCCGTTCCTAGATTAAATAGTAGCAATGGATGCCATTGTGTGGTTGGGTGTGGTGCGGGGTAAAAATACAATGTAGTCTACTATGTTGGACGAGAACGATAGACAATAAGAGAAGGCAATGTACACAATGAATAAAGACATAGGACACCAATGAAAAACGAACGAACACAGTGGAGAAAGCCGGAAGACTAAGAGAATGATACTAAACAAACCCTGCATCGCAACGATTATGTAGTGGATTGTTCGTTAGGATAAGCGGTGGCAGTAGGAACGGAACGGGGCGGGCAATAGAAAACAAAACTGAGCTGGGTAAAGGAATGGCGCGACGACCAATGGAACCGAGAAGGAAGAAAAAAATCCATACTCGGTACCTCCTGGGTCGTGAGTGGTGGGAAACGGTAGTCAAACGAGCGTGTACGTTGGAGGGGAGCCGAATTAGGGTTGTTGATGCACATCGTCAACGAAGGCGGCAAGGTAACAATAGGGGAGGTCGGGGAACCAAGAACAACACGGATGCGCCGGCGGTCAAGCAGAAAGACTTGAGGAAAACAGGCAAGAAGGGAGAGAACCGCCGGTGGATGATTGATGCAAAGGGGGGAAGGGGTGGGGAGTGGGGGATAGAATGGGTGTCTAGCTCAAGTCGATGGTGAGCCAGGTTTGAAGTACCCGTGTGTCCGCAGGGGGTCATGGGGGGGGGGGAAGGGAGACAAAAAAAAATGAATGAATTGCAGGCAGATATGTTATGCGAAAGAAAGCAGAGGGGAGAACGAGAACCAGAAAACGAGGAACAGTGTCTTGCGGGGATCGATGCTAGCCTTCATCACGAGTGTAAACCGAGTTGTCGTCGGGGCTGATGAATGACATCGGCGATAACGGCCGGTACTCGCCCTCGGCGACAGCTTCTAGCTGGGCGAACGGTGGCAGTGACGTTGATGTCGTTCCCGTGGAAAGGTCCTCTCTCGAGGGCGAAGGCTAAAGGAAAATGGTTAACCTTGGAATGATAGTTCGGATGTAGTTTAACGTACCACTTTGAACATTGGATTTACCGCAGACTTTGGATGTCCTGGGCTTGGAGGATATGGGCTCAGTGATGGGGAGTGAAGGTTCCCTTGAGCAAAGGGTGGTAAGGGGGGAGAGGGGACGAGGGGACTCAGGCGTCTTCGGTCAGATAACCCGCCTCCGTCTGACCAGCTGGTCATCGGCTGTGGTTGATTTGACCACTGTGGCGAGCCTATTGAAAGGTTCTGCATGGGGGGTGGCGACCCGTGATCTGACAAAGAGGAACAAGCATCCACAGAAGGCCGAAGATGAAGGTCGTTGAGAAGCTGTTGTTCGTACGACAGTGAATTCGACGACCGCGCGGACTTGGTGAGCTCGTCGTATGCCGCCCGTAACGACGACGTGGAGGACTTGTGCAGCTCAAACGCACTCGTCCGTGACCGTAGTCGCATCGGCCCGGGATCGCTGTCCACAGTGGCGAATGAGATAACGGACATTCTACCCAAGTCTGATGATGACATGGAATGATCGTCGTCCCAGTCTCTCCTCCGAGCCTTTGAGAACCTCTCATCTCCCCTCCAACCGGAGAACGGAGCCTCTCCATACCTCCCGCTTGCAGCGTTGAGGGTAGTCGTACTCCTGTCCCTGTCCTGATGGGAGCCATGTGTCCGCCTCTTTGCCCCCGTGGAAATTCTTGTACTGGGTTTATCCTCCTCGAGCCGTCCAACAGGATTGGGGTTGATGGCATACTTCCACTCCAAATTTGAGGCAGCGGCCTGCATAAGCGCATTCCTCTTCTGCATGACGGCCCTCGCTTGTTCCCTCTGCATCTTCTCCGCCAAGGCTCGCTTCTGTTTCTCTGCCTCCTTAGCCATCCGCTCAGCCTCTTTCTTGAGTTTCTTCGGGTCAAACTCTGGGGCGGGGATTTCGATAGATCGGCTATCGGCACTGGAGGAACGTTTGAGCGACGGCGTGGAATTTGAAGACGTAATGTGCTCTTCGACAGGGGGTAGCTGTTGATGGACCTTGTCCCCGTTGCTGAATTTTCCCAACCCCCACTTAAGGCCGACGAGGGAGCCAAATGTTTTGAGTTTCGGCCCGTTCGCCTGCACATCTGGTGGTCGAGGGTTAGCGGGGTCCTGCAGAGGTTCTGGATCTGGGGGCGGGCGGTTGGGATATTCACGGGCCACGGGTGACGTTTGAATGTCCATCGGTTGTGTGGCGTCATACTCGGGCGAGGTGACATCCATAGGATCCCAACCGCTATTTACATAACCGTTTGTCGTGTAATTTGGAGGCGCATCTGAAGGAATGTTGGTGTTGACAACGGCTGCATCGGGATCTTTCCGATGGTTATTTGATGACGGATAAAAGGAAGCGCGGTGAGTGGTAGAAGCGTCGAAATGCGGTGATGGTTTCGGGACGGGAGGAGAATGTGCGTGGGAAGGGGGTACAGTTCGTGGGGATTGGGTGTTGAGTGCAGTGGATTGTTGCTGAGCGGCGCGTGGGAACGGACGTGACTGTAATGGGGGTGGGGATGATACGGGGATGGGGGGATTATTCTTGGACATGGTCTCCACCAGATATGGGTGGTCGAGACATTGCCGAGCTGTCAGACGAGCGTCAGGGTCGTACTTGAGCAGGTCGGTGATGCATTCGACAAGTTTCGAAGGGACGGAACGGTCAAAGAGGGCGTGTATGCTTTTGGGTTGGATCTGAGAATAGGTTAACACCACGCTGCAGAAGCCAGTGAAACAGAGAAGGAAGATACCTTTGGGAACGCGAAGCCAACGGCCTTTGCCATCTTGATACCTCGAGGCCATTTACCTCCTCCGAGGGACTTGCCCCGTGAATCTAGACCGTACTCATCTGATGGGTCACCTAACAGGTCGCATATCCGCGCAACTTGATCGATCTCTCCCTGACCAGGGAAGAGCGGTCGCAAATTGACAAGCTCGGCCATGATGGTTCCCAACGCCCATAAATCGACAGGATTTGAATAATCGCGACTCCGTAAGAGGACTTCGGGTGCCCGGTACCACCGTGTGGACACGTATTCGGTGTACGGCGGCTTGCTTTTCGTCTCACGGGCGAGACCAAAGTCAGCGAGTTTGATGATAACGACCACGTCCTTTTCTGGGGGAGCATTTGGGGGAGCGACAGGAGATACTGGCCGATAGTCGTAGAGGCCGGTGGTGGTCACAAGAAGGTTCTCAGGTTTCATGTCGCGATGGAAATACCCAGAAAAGTGAATATGGTGAAGACCCGATACGGTTTGGTGGAAGATGGAGGAGACGAGACCGCCTGCGAGTGGTCGACCCTTGCGGGACTTGATTAGCTGGTAGAGATTACCTTCCATGGACTCGAACACGAAATAGAGCTCTTTGCTGGACGGAAGGAGAAAGAAATCGTAGAGGGGGATTATGTTGGGGTGGTACGGGATATTTCTCAGGGACTGGAGGACGGGACGACGCAGTGAGCACACGGGTGAACGGGTGGTTGAAATGTACATACCTCGAGCTCCTTGAGTTTTTTGCACTCGTCCCAACCCCCTTCCCATCGTTTCTTCATTCTCTTGACGGCTACGAGTCGCTTGTTGGCGTACTCTGGACGCGCACCCGGACCGCATTGCATGGCGGACAGAGGTGTATTGGGGGGTAGGGTCCCATGCCAATCACACAGCCACACCGTTCCGAACGATCCATCGCCAACGACCTTGAGAGGAGTGTAGGTGCGTGTTGATGCTAAAATAGGGCAAAGGGGAGAAAAGGGAGGGAGAGGAGGTGAGCAGGAAATCTGGGAGGGGCGGAGGGGTTGACTGACATGTTCTGGCGTCGCCAACGATGAGCTGGTTGTACTCGACGGTGACAGAGGGCACGCCAACGACGGTGACGGGATCCTTGGTGTTCTGTTGTGGCTGTTGGGCCGGCGTGGGGCGTGAGGGGGATGAAGCGGTTGAGTTGGAGGGGGGCGGGGGTCGTGAATGCGCATGGTACTGACTCTGGGCTGGATGGATTGTGTGCATGATACAACCTGGACTGGCATCGCCCACAGGAGATCGTTCAGAGGGAGGGCATGCGCGAGGGTGGGTGGGAATGGGAATGGGAAGAGACAACGGGTTCTTCCTCCGCTACCGCTCCCGGAATCCAAGCATCGAGCTCTTGATGATGAGAACCCATCAAACACCACCTGACCCGACGGAGATTATTTATTATTCTTAGATTACTGGTTACATTCTAGTACGGGACCTCGTCAAACAGCTTGGAAATGCTCTCCCCGTAATGGCTGCGTCGGATGACCTCGGCGAGCACGATCCCAATGTCAATCACCTCGAGCTTCCCACACCGCGCGGCATTTTCTTGCTGTGGCAGCGTGTTCGTGACGACGAGTTTGGTCAACGTGCTCTCTTCAACCGCTTCCAGCGCCCGTCCACTGAGGATGCCATGAGTCACGATCGCATACACACTCTCCGCACCAGCCTCCGTCAGCTGCTTTGCGGCAAGCACGAGAGTGCCGCACGTGTCGGCCATGTCGTCGACCAAGACCGCGACCTTGTCCTTTACGTGGCCGACGAGGATCATGCGAGAGACCTCATTTGCCTTTTTTCGCTCTTTGTGGAAGAGGGCGAAATCAACACCGAGTCGATCGGCCATTGATGTCGCTCTGTGAGAGAATGCAGGACATGGGTGAGAAAAAAGATAGATTCACAGCGGGAGAAGAGGGAGTCGCCCGCATCCTCTCTTGCTCCCGCCCGCGTCGGGGGTTGGACTTGCCTTTTGGCGCCACCAGCATCGGGGGAGACGATGACGACCTTTGCGAGATCAAAGTTATTCCGGATGAACAGGATGGCTGATGGCTCGGCGTAGAGCTAGAAAGAGGGGTCGGTCGAGAGAGGGGACGGATGGGAAACTCTCACACTACGGGAGAGGGTTCCATCAGCAAACGGATGCTGAAAGCGGAACAGATCACGACTAGCTTACTTGTCGACGGGAACATCAAAGAAGCCTTGGATTTGTGACGCGTGCAAGTCCATTGTCTGATGAATAGGAGGGAGATATGTATGGAAGGAGGGCCCCTCTCTAACATCGATGGGAAACGTACTATAACGTGGTCGCATCCCGACTTTTGGAGCATGTTCGCGACGAGTTTGGCGGTGATCGGCGCCCGGCTTTTGTCTTTTTTGTCCTGGCGCGCATAGGGGAAGAGGGGGACGACAGCCGTAATCCGCTTTGCGCTGGCAATCTTACAGGCGTGGATCATGATGCAGAGCTCCATGAGCGCGGTGTTCACCTGGCCACAGCCAGTGTTGATGATGTAGACGTCATCCTCGCGGACAGACTCTGCAATGCGCACGTTCGACTCGCCAATCCCGGATTTTGTGACTGTGGCTCTCGCGACGGGGATGCCGAGACTGTGGGAGACATGAGGAATGTGTGAGAATCGACGACTATCGAGGCCGAGCACCGTCTGGCAATGATCTCCGCTAGCTCTGGATGACTGGTCCCTGGTGCAGGGCGCGCATGAGACTCGTGTGCAGGGGAGGCACGCAGCAATCCTCACCGGTGAAGAGTTTGATTCCATTACCAGCGAACATCGAGAGAGAGAGAAAGTACAACAAAGGGTTTTCTTCGCTTGCCTATCGTTTATGTAATCAGACATCGCGCTCATCCCTTGTTGGAATTCCCCACGCTTCCCACCTCGGTCCTGGTGAGCTTTGCGGTCTGAATCCACCCTACGCGCCAGGAGCAAGCCGAGCTGTACCGCTGGTCGGTCAACAGCGTGATTCATCGCCCCGGACCTCGCAACTCCCTACCAATAGTAGGATTCATGCTATAAATTCCTGCAGACTTGTTGCGTCGCTGCGCCTGGGCAGCCATGCTCCTCCTCGTGCATCTGCTGACCGTCGCTCTCGGCTTCACACCGGTGTTTTCGAAACAGACCCAAAACTGCCGGTGCACTTCTGGATCTGAATGTTGGCCGTCCGATTCCGAGTTCCAGACTCTCGCGTCAGCAGTCTCTCAGCCACTGATCCATCCGGTCCCGCCAGCCACTCCCTGCTACGGCTCTGCCGCAGGAAGCTGCGCCGACGTCCTTGCTGGCTGGTACAACGCCACCTGGCGTTCTGATCAGCCCGGGGCCACCGAATACACGGGCTGGGAGACGTACACCTTTCCCGACGGGACGATCCAAGGCTGTTATCTCAACACCTCGCTCGGCATTCCGTGCCGACAAGGGAGCGTGCCGGTCATCGGAGTCGACGCCAGAACACCGGAAGACATCCAGGAAGCTGTCAGATTTGCCGGGAAGCACAATTTACGCCTCGTAATCAAGAACACAGGGTGAACCTACTTTGCCGTTTTATTTTCCCCGAGTGCTGATTGGCGTTTTCGCCAGACACGACCTTCTGGGAAGGAGCTCCGCCAAGGACTCGTTTTTAATATGGACTCACCATATGAAGAACATCTCCTTCCACAATTCATTCTCCCCCACGGATGCAACGGATTCAGTCACGTACGACAACGGTTTGTTTCCGATCCTTTTCTGAAAATCCCCTCTCCCGCTGATGGGGTCGCACGTGACGTCAGTCCTCACCTTCGGAGCCGGCGTCCAATGGTCTGAGGCCTACGACGCCGCCAAACAGCACAATCGGTTGATCGTCGGGGGCATTTGTTCAGGAGGAAGCATCGGTGCTGCTGGCGGATGGCTTACAGGCGGCGGTCACAGCGCAATCTCTCCAAACTACGGGCTCGGTATGCAAAAACAATTCGCCTGATCCGATCGAGTCGCACTCACACCACGGTTTTGTAGGCGTAGACAACGTCTTGGAGATAACGATCGTCACTGCAGATGGTGACCACCTCATTGCCAACCCCTACCGCAACAAGGATTTGTTCTGGGCCCTTCGTGGTGGAGGTGGAGGTACCTGGGGCGTTGTCACTTCGGTCACTTACAAAACCCACCCCTCCACTCCCTACTCTGCCGCCTTCCTTTTAGCCAACTCCACCAACGCCGACTCAACCCAGAACTTGCTCACGGAGATCATTCGCCTCACTCCCTCGCTCGTCGAGCAGGGTTATGGAGGCTACGGTTCCGGAACTACCGAGCAATTCCAGCTCTTCCTCATGTCACCCAACGTCACGGCGGAACAGACCCAGGCCACCTTTTCCCCTCTGTTCGAATTCGCAATTTCCCAGCCAGGCTTCTCGGTTGAGAATTACACTGTTCTGTACCAAGATTTCTGGCAGCCCTATGACATACTTGCCAACACTCCGGTCGGGTTCCCGGCCGAGATTTCCTCTTGGTTGCTACCCAAAGACGTCATCGAGACCGATCAACCCGAAGAGCTGGCCGGTGAACTGCTCAAGACATCTGCCTTCGGGTACTCGTGAGTTTTTTTTTCTACACAATCTCGGGAAACGAGAATAGATCCTGAGAATTTCTCCCGTAGCCTCATTACTGGCGGACAGGTATCCCGTGTAGACCCCGAGTCCACAGGCCTTAACCCTGCCTGGCGAAAAAGCATGGTCTACGCGAGTGTGGTCACGGCTTGGCAAGATGGTGCCAACTTTACCGAGATCCAGGCTGCTCGTCAGCTCCTTATCCAGGATATGAAGATCATTGAAGCCATAGCCCCAGAATCCGGCGCATACCTGAACGAGGTGAGAGAATCACACGCCTCCCATCCCCACTCACATCAACCTCACTTTTTTTTTTTTTTCCCTCAGGCTTCGAGATACGAATCCGACTGGAAGAAATCCTTCTTCGGCACTCACTACGACAAGCTCCGGGCCATCAAGCAGAAGTACGATCCGAAATCACTCTTCCTCATTTACGAAGGTGTTGGATCAGACGAGTGGGACGCAGATCTCGTCTGCCGAGTATGAAACCCCTTCTTCGAATCCTCCCCCCATTGATGTCAGCTTCGCGAGGAGCATGGGGAGGGTGTGGTTTTCAAACATCACTCCCATGATATTGCATCACGACCTTCTTGATTCCACGTATTTAGCATTCGCCGTAACTGTATCACCAACCCTCTTAGGTGTACCAATCGTAATCATTCATCCACAATCTTCCCTCTCAGAGCTATCACCACTGCGCGTGATCGTTCAACCAACCCCAAGAACATCAGTATCAACCGGCGCAGCTCAATCGGTCGGAGTAGTCACCCATTTAGAATGATTGGACGGTTTGGGAGTAGGGTAATAAACACACGGTACGTGGTGGAGAGCTCAGTTAGGCTACAGAAATACAACCCGTCCATACTACGAGAACTGGAACGAGAGGAAGGAAGGGTGCCAAGAGGTAGTACGGTATGCGGTGGGATTGTTGGCGTTGAAGCCATAAGTGTTGGTAGAGGATGTGTGTATACTGCAACGTATGAGGAACGGGAAGGCGGGAGCGAACACTTCGAGGGGCGTAGTTACGATCGAGAGGATCCAAGATCAGGGAGCGTATGACGGAGCGAGAGGAGAGGAGGTTGTGCACCGCCGTGCTCGAGGGAAACCCAAGGCCGGATCGGAGGAAGACAAGGAGACGATATGGAATAGACAACGGGAAGGTGAAACGCCGATGGGTGGGATTGGGAGGCGGCAGAAAAAGAGCCATTTGTACAGAATGCGTCATGCGGAAGATGCAGACGAAACAGATCTGAGAGGTGTGAAAACAGAAATAGAGAGGGGAGGGGAGGGAGAGATAGGATAGCACGAGACATGGATTGGACTCGAAGCACCACTAGCAAGACAGGAGAAAATACGAGGACACAAGAGAGGGACAGAGGGCGACCGAGAGGGATGTGGAGAGGAGGGGGTGCGAAATTTGTGAGACGAGTTGAAGACGAGAGAGGCGCGTCACTGATAGCAAAAAAAGCAGTACTAGGAAAGGAGTAACCGTGATAGACACAAAACAAGAGGAACAATCTGGACAATATAATGATACGAACTGCCAAAAGAATGTGGTATGGTCGCATCCACGCCGTCCGTTTATCTAGGTTGGAAACTTGTGATGCTTCCAACCGGCGGGATCATACTCGTCTGGATACCAGCCGCTCCCGGGCCCCTATTGTTCAAAATCGACAACAGCTGGGGGTTACCCTTCGGTTGCGATAACTGAGGGGAGAGACCTGGGAAGGAAAGCTGGGGCCCAACTCCAGGAGTAGCCAGCGGCGGGCACGTTGTGGGGTAAGGAACCGCAGACTGTGGTCGCGCAGTAAGTGGGTTATGTGCGGCCGGCATTCTGCCCCCGTACTGCCCAGGAAAAGGCTGGTTACCAACGTATCGTGGGAAAGGCGGGACGGTGAACGCCAATTGACCGGGGATTTGCGGATTGTATTGGGGTACAGGTTGCAGATGAGGAGGAGGCGGCACCGCCTGAGCATACCCTCCTGACATTCCGGGGAGGAGTCCGTTGCTAGCATGCAGAGGGGCGCTGTTCATCAAGGAGGCATCCAATGGTCTTGGTCGAACCGTGAAGGGATCAGGCCCGAAGGTGGAACAGGGTGGCGGAGGGACTCCATTGACCGGTGGCGGTATAGGCTGGACGCGTGAGGGGAACCCATGTCCCTTGTCGGAAGAATAAAGCACAGACCCTGGCATCAACCCGGGATACATGGTGTTCTGTGGAGGAACGGAGGCCGCAGCTGAGCGAGGGATCATGGGGACGCCAGGGTTGAACATCGGGTCCTGCATATTTGCCCGCTGTTGTTCGAGGGTGGGTGTCGACCTCGCCGACTCGTCCACGACGCTTTCTAGCAAAGCCAGATGTTTCATCCTTTTCGCAGAAGATACAAGTTCCGCGGGTCGAATCGGGTACGACAGGGCCGATATGCTACGTTGATGACGGGGAGACAGAGACACCGTAGACGTCAGAGAGCTTGGTGGTAGGCGAACGTTGTGAATTTGATCGTTTGAATTATTTGTCACCCGGGGTTCAACTGGTGGCAAGCTCGGTGTAACCTCGGTGTCTGGCGTGCGTTGTGATGTATTCACAGTCCAGTCTGCGGCGGGGCGGGAGTCTGCGGAGGAGGCGGTAGCAGGAACAGGAGTCGCAGCGGAAGGAGGAGGGGATCGGCTCTTGGTAACGATCGAAGATAGCGCTGGCTTAGACTCGTTGCCGCCCTGAAGGGCAGACATCGAAAGAGATTCCATCAAACGAGCCAAGTGAGGGTCCGCAGTGATTATTGGTTTATCTGACGAGTCTTCCTTGACGACGTATGGTTCCAGTTGGCTATACCTAGGGGAGGGGGTGTGAGGACCGTTTGACTGGGAGCTCGTTTCCTGTGTGTTGTTGTCTGCGACCGAATGAGAATGTGGTGGAGATTCGGAACTAGATTCTGCAGATTCGTCTGGAGGAGGCAATCGATTCGAATAACCATTATTCCGATTACGCCTGTTGTTGCGCTTCAGCGTCACGGGTTTGTGGTCTTGGATGAAGTTCTTTAACGGACTGCATTGCGAAGTTAGGATGATCTGATAAGTCCTGGGTGAAAATGGGAGCTTACGCGATGAACGGAGAGATAAGGTAGAACTTTCCAGAGGATGAGCCGCTCTTCTTCCATGTAGGGAGATCAGATAGCTTGAACCAGTCAATTTTCTAGTGGGAAAGTGGGTAAACAAATTGCGCACACGAGCCGCGAACAGCTTACACTGATCTCTTTGCGAGTTCTAGTCTTGAAAGGATAGTCTTCTGGTACTCCGGGAACGATATATAAGGAGATCTTTTGTTGTTTAATCGACATTTCAATGACGTGGTCTTTGTTAATTTGTCCAGTGAGGTCGTAGCCGGTCTCCTCAAAGACCTGAATGTGACGGTCAGTGGGTTCACGCAACCGAAATAGCTCAAGGTGTGTACCTCTCTAACGGCGCATTTGTGAGGCTCCTCGTCCTGATTGATTTTTCCCTTGGGGAACCCCCAACCAGCTGATGATTTCCAGCCTTTGACAAGAATACACTGGTAGCCGGACGTCAGAACCGAGTCGACCCGAGTCGTGGTCAGCGCACCTTCTCCCATGCATCGTTCAACATAATCGCACCGCACACAGGAACTCTGGTTTTGTATTGCATGAAGTTGTTGAAGGCGATCTCGAAATCAGAGCTCCACCGGTGTAGGACGGGACAGGCACGGAAGAAGATTTGGGAGAACCTCTTGAGTGGTAGTGAGGGGAACTGGGGGTTTGCCTCTCGGACGAAATCCTCATAGAACCAGTGACTATACGTAGACCAATTGGTGGCCAGCCACACCCAACAAAAAAGGACACGCACGCTTGTTCGACTTGGAAACACACACGCTCTACGGAGGACAGCTCCGATTCCGGTAGATTGAGGACGAATCGACTAGGAAGTGGGGGGTCAGCATGTAGGAGCAGGGGGAGGTGGGGTCGTGCGGAGGGTTACCTTGAGAGATCATCGAGGGCATCATCCAGGGATGTGTAATTGGAGGAGTTGTCGGCCATTATTGTCGTTGGTGCGGCAGAAATTTCGGGTGAGGACGACGAAGACGACGCCATTTGGAGGTGAGAGGAAAGAGGTGAAGGAGCGAGCCGGGGTAGGTACAGGTTGTGGAGGAGGGTGAGAGTATAAAAACAGTGTTCGAGATGGGACTGTGCTCAAAATCGTCTTCTTGTTGGCCCGACCCGCGCCACATCCGTGAGCGAGGGGGAGTCACGTGCACTGCTCGAACCCACTTCGTCAAACCCCGCCGAACCACGGAGAATGGGTTTGCTGGGCTGACAGGGCCTGTACATGGATCCAGGATTGTTGTTTTCAAGGTGGCGTAGCCAAGTCATGGCTGCCCCGTTCTGCCAGTGTTCCAAGTTGTGACCATCTCTTTGGGATGATCCCAATAAACAACAATTTGACTCGTGGCTACGGGATGGGCCACGCATGTGCATGACTGGTGACTGATTCTCGGGTTCGACCTCATGGTCACTGCGACGGTTCCGGTCTTGTGCACAACAAACGGGAGGGGCGCGGCCCAACCAAAGCCCTGCAAATCTCCTGGGGCTTGCTCATCCGCCTCAAGATTCCTTTGACCTCACCGCTTATTTTTCCCACCTATCAACGTCATGTGGTGTCCGAATCCTGTGCGCCAGCGAGGGTCGAACGCTCGTGGAGTTCGGGCGCAATGTCCAGGTCCGGAGGAGTGTTTGATCCGGAGTATAAATGATCCGAGCACTACAGTAATTCACGTTCCCTTCGGCCAGCCACGATAACCTCACCACTGGAACAGCACCCCTCAAAAACAACTACCAATGCATACGCGAAACAGACCCATCCATCTTAACACCCACGTCAACCCCTCCCCCGCCTACGCGATGGCAATGGGAGAGGCTATCCAGAACAACAACGAAGGCCTTGCTCTCAAGCAGAATGGCAGGTACGAAGCCGCAGAGCAGAAGTACCTCAGGGCTCTCGACCTCAAGCTCAAGCACGTCGGAGAGAATGCAATCACTACCGCACTCAGTCATAACGCCCTTGGAGAGCTTTACATCGCCATGAACAGGTTGGACGACGCGGAGAGGCATCTCAAACTCGCCGTCAAGATCCGTAACGCGGACGGCCCCACTTTTGATGCGGCGGCGTCGAGGGAGAATCTGGCCATCGTTTACGAGATGAGGGGGGACATTGGAGCCGCGAAAAAGATGAGAAAGTCCACAGGCAAATATGCCTGCGGAAATTACGATGTGCGTCCCATCTTCTCCTAACTGTCTCCGAAACCGACCATCGTCTATAGTGCCCCGGCCAAGTTTTCAACAAGAGCGAACTCAAGCACTGTGGCAAGTGCACTGTATGTCCCTTCTTCGTCCCCAGTCATCACCAGAGCACTGACATCACGACAGGCCATCTATTACTGCACCCCGGAATGCCAGGTAAGTCCCGCTGCGATTAAGGTGGGGAGCACCCCCTGACCTCCTTACCCACCCCAGAAGGCAGATTGGAAGCGTCACAAGAAGTATTGCCATAAAGTGGTGGAATGAATTCTGCCCACCGAGCCCAACTGGAGTCACGGTCTTGGTTACACCTCTCGCCATTCTCAGCCATACATCTTATTTGATTTAAAGTATCATGATCTGCCTACACATCCCTCTCCTCGTCGTGGTTGACAACGGACTCGGATCCCCCGGCCTTGGCGCCTGGTCACGGTGTCAAAAGGTTATGGTGTAATCAGTGTGTTACGTTTCAAACTCCATCGCAGGGAAATCCGCAGCACGGAACTTGGTGACACTGCCACACCATTCCTATCGTGGCTATCGCTGGCAGGATCCACGGTGCTTCACCCCTGCCGTCACCGGCACGCGGTTCCACAGTGTCTCCGAGACGCGAGCGGGCTGTCGTGATATGGTCATACGTGTTTGACGGATGTTGCTGATTTCACCGTCGACGCATCATATTGTGCCTGTCGTTCGCCCCGAGTTCTGTGGCGACAGGGGGCTTGGGTGGGGACCGGAGGGACCCTTTGTGTTGGCGAGGGGTCAATCGATCACCCCGGCGCCCAACTCCGAGCCCTCCATGTTTCTGAGAGGGTTGGGCCCTCGACCGGAATTATCTCGACCGGAATTATCGTAGACTTTAGATAGCCAAGGATGTGAGTGCGGTGTACAAACTGTGAGACAACGTCCGAAGTGAAAACAAACTGAATGCAAGGCGAAAGACAATGTCCAGAGAAACCACCCCAAGCCAAATCACTCCTCAAAACCCATCCTCTTCACGTAGTCCTCCTCCTCCTCTCTCGTCAACCCATCCTGCCCACTCCAATTTGCCGAGCTCGTCCGAGCCCTAAACCTACTCGTCCTCGTTCTGAACATGTCCTCGATCGCCAGCGGCTGTACGGCTCCGAAGATGTTATCAGGGTTCACCCTGCTGAGCGTCTGCAGTGCATTGGTTACGTTCTCCTGCTGCGCCCAGTCTGGGGGATCAAAGTTCTTCTTCTTGTCTTCGTCGTCAGAATCCGAGTACTCTGAGTCGATCTCCGGGAGTTCGATGCTCTCGGAATTGACCAGAGGGGGGTCCAATTTAGCGCGTGCACGTGCGGCCATGTCGTGTTTGACGATCTGGGACGGTTGGAGTTCGTCGTCGTATGCGGCCTTAGCCTTGCCCTTGGGTTTTGGGGTACCTTTCTTGAGGGGCGTTGCAGTGACTTTGGATTTGGTAGTATCTGATGAGGAAGCGGCGGTGGGTATAGGTTTCGGAGGTGGTACAGGGGCGGTTTCCTTCGAGGGGGCCGGAGTCTTGAGGATGGACTTCGGCTGGGTTTGTTGTTGACTGGAAGGCTTTGACGATTGTGATGACTGCGATTCAGAAGCAGAACCATCACCGTCCACCTTTCGCTTCTTCGAAGCGTCCTCTGCAGCCTAAGATGGAATTGAATGAGATGGGGAAAAGTTGAGAAAGGCAGGAAGTCATCGTGGCTGACCTTCTTGGTCGTTGGAGGCTTCGTAGGCGGTTTCTTGTTCATATCCTCTTCTCTCTCACGTTTCTTCTTCTCCGCCTCAAGTTTAGCCTTCTGTTCCTCTTCCGATCGTCTCGCTCTCTCCTCCTCTGCTTTCTTCTCGGCGATTTGTTGTCGTCGCAACTCCATCTCTTTCATCCTCGCCACCTTCTTATCTTCCTCCTCTTTTTGCTGTGTGACTATAAGTACAACGCGAGCGGGTTCATTAGGCTGA
>Ga0307517_10000974_pt1 | contig 48521 bp, 46 predicted proteins | sample 23_EM_MG_FD_194515 | JGI IMG/M metagenome (GOLD analysis project Ga0307517, IMG submission 194515) | Populus trichocarpa ectomycorrhiza microbial communities from riparian zone in the Pacific Northwest, United States - 23_EM | ecosystem: Host-associated > Plants > Roots > Unclassified | place... | reverse complement strand
CACAGCGTGCACAACATCATTTTTTGGTGACAAAAATGTAATAAAAAACTGTAAAAAATGTACAAATTTAAAGATCATAATATGTAGTCCAAATACTAGATGTAAATTTTAAACTTTTCTTACCATTTTAATCCTACTAAAATAATGTAGAGAGTTATATTCTTTATCACCATATATATAAACATATATCTTGGGATATTTTGTGCTTTTTCTATCATTTTTTTCCATACAAGTTTAGGAATAAAAGTAAACCTTTTCTATTTGGCTCTTTCTACCAAAAAAAACTGTAAAGGTTATATATAGTCTTTATCTACTATTCTTTATGCATCCTATCCTGGATTTTTTTAAATTAATCTTCTCCTACCCTAATCCCAAAACCAATATGAACTGTTAAACATTTGATACAGCTTTTTCTCACAAGTATATGTTGATGAAATTTTAAACCTTGTTATATTATAAACCCAAATTGCCCCCACCTATACCCTCCCCCACAGATGTGGTGGTGATGAAATGACCCTGGTGGCTGGCCAAACACCTTCAATGTGCCTTCTCTTCATCAAAGTCACAGTACTTCTGAGTGCTAGATGTTTTTCAATGACTTCCCCCCCACCAAATTTGGGTGCCCAAGGCACTCCACTTCTGCAAGGTGGGCACTGTACTATTCATCTGTTACAACACTTCTCCATCCCTTCCAGAATGCACAAATGGTATGATCAACATCTCATTCATCCACTAATGAAGAGCCTGGGTGAAACAAATTTCACATGGTGGTCCCCAACATGACCATATTCAGAGGACCTAAGTAAGGTGGCCATAAGGGGACAAGATGGCAGGGTTGTGTCTGTCACAGTGGGGCAGCCTTATTTCAGAGTATCTAGCTATTACCTTCTTGGTTCTGAGGGAGAGCAGAAAAGATTGGTGTGAAAGTCCCTACCTGGTGGTATGTCATAGCCATATAGATGAGGGGGTAGCCACCAAAGTGGGCCCAAGAAAATAACAAATGTTAACAAGACCTATTGCAGATGCAATATTGTAATTGTGGTTGAATGAGCAGATATTTCAATGACAACTGAAAGTTAATTATACATAGAAATGTGAGTAGCTGAAGAGGGGAATGGGGTCTGCCATGGAGATGAGGTCTACTAAGTCTGAGAGATTCAGCCCCTGGTCCCTTGCACAAGTCCTTTTGTGTGTAGGTGTGAACCAATGCCTTCCAAATGTGGATGGATGACTGTCAGATGACATTGACAACACCTTTCCTCATGATAAACACAGCTGAGATAATTATATTGCATGCTTGGATGATTCTGCCAAGATAGGATCTGCAGGTTCATCCTCCTCAATCTCATTCTTGCCACTAATATCCATAATCTTGAACAGAAATTCTCTAACAAGGGTTATCTAAAATTGCTATGATGAGTTTTGTGTCAATGAAGTACTATCAGCAGTGTGAAGATCACACACAATAGACCCTGATTCTCCAACATTTTGTTCTCAAGTGTTCAAGCAAGTTGGCATAGTCAGTGACAATCACCCTTCCAGCCCACATGGCAGCATCCTGAATGAAGTCTTCAGAATCTGCAAGACCCCCCAAGATCTATGGCCTGATCAGTCTGATCAGACACAACAAGAACATGACCAGAAAAAATCATGCCACCCAACTCATGTCATTGCTCATACCTTAGGTTGTGTCACAGGGGATGCTATATGCAGGTATCCCTGCAGAGGATCTCACTGTATGGATGTTATACTACTGGACTGGATTTTGGGGATTTATCCCACCTTCAAATCAGTAGGAGCAGTAGTCCTGGTGCTTTTCTTGGATTTCATATGCAATTTACGATGAGTATCCCACTTTGTATGCTCTGGCCGTGTAGTCGAGAAACAATGAAGAGCATCTGTCATTCCTTGAAATCGTGACAATAAACCTTGTGTACCATTTCCCTCTCCACATCACTTCCGGCGATATTCCCCGCAACGTTATTTAGAGGTATCGCTGTCACTTGCGACATCCCGGGTCTTGGGATTATTTTTGCCTCTCTTCCTTTTGGGAATCTCGGCATCGTTTCCGACCATGGAGGCCTACATCGGTGACCGTGGATGGGATTCCTGAATTTGACAAAAAGCGACTACGTCCTCTGCGCCCATGCCATCGCCCGAACCGAGATCAAGAAAAGCAAACAGCGGGTGGCTGGAAAAAGTCTCGCGATCCTGGTGGAGCCGTGGGGATAGATATTTCTCGCCACAAGCTACTGACCCTGCATCTGGTGTGGCGGATCCCTCAATGTCCGTTTCTGACTATTGTCATTCAACCCGTAGTTAATGAGGGTGCTCGGAGACCGACTTCAGATAAACGCTTACGGCAACATGATGGGGCAAGAAGACACCTCCCCTTGGCTATTCCAAGGAGGATGGCCTGGCGAGGTATATTCAACCTGCAAGTGAATCAGATTTTCATCTATAGGACAATGTTGATACCGACCTTCGACGTGAGCCTGTCGCGATGGGGATAGGTAGCCGAGGCGCTGTCACCCTGTCCAAACGTTAGCGTTATGGTGCACAGAGGATAAAACAGCGCAGGCCCTACCTGTGACATATGGAACGCTGAGAACAAAGGGGAGTCGCAGCGGCCGCCGAGATCCGACATATCTTCTGTCATGTCCGTGTCTTCGTCTTCGAGGGACCCAGGATGGTCCGGATCCTAGGAACGGAACGCTTAGTCACACCTGACCGTATCAGAAGGCAAAGGCTATAAACCGCAGAGTGCCCGCGATTCGTGCGGTGCGAGCTGGAACAGTTTTCCTGCTTCCCATGGGATTAACGGATGGTCGGTTGAGTCCATTCGCGACACACACACACACACACACACTTACGGTAGCGTGATAGGGCAAGAAGGCACTCTCCTCTTGGCTATTCCAAGGGAGATTGCATGGCGAGGTATATTTAACCTGCAAGCGAATCAGATTTTCATCTACAGAGCAATCTTGATACCAACCTTTGACGTGAGTCTGTCGCGATGAAGATAGGTAGACAACTCTCGTACTCTGTTTTCATGGTAGAGGGGAGGCGATGCAACTTCGGTGAGGCAAGCCTGGTCAGGGTCGCATGATAGATGTCGAGGTATATGGCGAGTGATGAGGGGATGGTCGCGGTGGTCAGGATTAAGTTGAATGGATAATTTATAGGAGTATTCTATGATAAGGTAGATGCGGTTGATATTTCTGGTGAAGGGGGGAGAAGATCTGGAGTGTATGGAACGAGCTGGCCACAGGCGGCAGCGATATCAGCCAAGAGCATTCGAGTACTCTCCTGTAAGTCGGGGTCTGGAGTGTGCGCTGTCAGTTCGCCCGTCATCTGAAGGAGGATGGGGAGTTACCAAAAAAGATAGACGAGGCGCTGTCACCTGGTGCTGGTATTGGTCGTACAATCCTCAGTCGAAATCTTGGTTGGAACGAGATCGCACTGAGAGGAGCATCTTGTCACGTCGGCCGAACCTCATGAAATAGTTACTGATTGCGATGGTCCCCAACAGTCACATCGCGACACGCACACGAGACAGAAGGGCTTAACTCACCACTGCCGTTGTTCCACGAGTGCCCTCAACATGATATTGGCGTGACAGTGTAGTCGCACCACCAAGACAATTTCCAAGCCATTGCACCGGCCCAACTCTCCATCAGCGGACGGGGGTGTGCGCGTTACTTGTCCGTGGTTCTGCGTGAAGATTGTCGGATGGAACAGAGGAGGAGAGGGGTGAATAACATGAAAAAGTGCTGACCAGAACCCCAAACCGTGGTGATCGCGGGAGAGCGATCCTGCTCCGAACGCGAGTCCGTGCGTCATTGCTGCCCTAAACCTGATCTTTCCCGTTTATTCCCATCCCCAACGACATCCCCGCCCTCCTGCATTCTTGCCAAAGCTAACGCGTATGCCCTCACTTTGGGGCTGTGTGTAAGCTTGATTTTTTCTCAAGTATCCTCGCTGGGAACCCCTTGCTTTGTTTAGGAGATGCGTGCGATATCAGATCCGAATCATCTCCCAACCCTCCGGCTTCTGATCAGCCCTCACCTGTGACCATCTCCCACCCGGTCCGTACAGGACGATACGGGTAACGCAACTGCTGTGTCCCTCCGAGGTGCGCTCAACGATCCGTTCGGTTTCTTCACGTCCTCACGAGGGTCATGTCAGGTCATGACACGTGTAAAATGTCTAGCGTACAATACAACGGTGGTAAAGACCACGATGGACCCATTTCTACCCGCCCACGCAAACGCGACTCGGTCTGAGCACGCTGCACCATATCGGTCGGTTTTCCCATTGCTACATCGCGTGGTACGCCACCGATTGGGAGTGCGGGTGTTACTCGCTGGGTATGCACGTCCCTCACGGTACGCTTTGTCTGGTATGGGGCCTTTCACCACCACGATCCAGATACTGGCGATTTACTTCAAATGAGTTGACGAAACCCTTGATAGATTACAAGCGAACGTCCGGTCCTTCACAGTAGCCCCAACACTTACTGGGTGGGGCGTACCGGCAATGTTTGGGGTCCGATCAGAGGAGTGCTGACCTCTCAGGCGCGGCGGAGCGATGGTGGTAGCGTTCCGTTCGAAATTGCCCCGCTGTCGGTCAGCTTCCGCCCTCTGTAAACCTCTACGGGCGCTGTCCTGCATCCGTGAACTTGCGAGCTCCGGGTATGATGAACCCCCTCCCCACGCGCACACAAGGCCGGTGGAAGATGTCGCGACCACCGTCTCTCGTTGGTGGTAGACCTCGTTGGTTGCCACGCGAATGGGAGGAAAAAATGTGGTACGTTTACGATAAAGCCTCGTACCAGGGTTGTCTTACTGTATCTCGCAGATGCATCTCTTCTCCGTGTCCTCCTTTCTCTCCAAAAACCATCCCAGATCCCCCATCCCAGCCGATGAGATATGTCGGTATCAAGCATGTCTCTTCGAGCGGAGAGTCTCCGCCCGACATCAGCAACTTTGGAGGTAACGTATTGTTGTGCTCATCGTCTTTCATATCGCTCACGCGGTGACATGCCAGCGGCTCCCGCTCAGCCGATTGGACCGGCGATGAAGAGTTGTGGCTCGCTCCAACGCGGTTGTGTGTATCGTTCCTCTCTCCGCTAGTCGATATTATCCAGGAATGTTCGATCTGCTGCTTTCTAGGCTCGCGGCACGCAAATTTCCTCAGAACGCTCACAATTGGGTGTTCGTCATTCCCTTGCCGACAATCCAGAGCCCTTGGCTATGGAGTTGGTTCGATTCCACAGGGTTGGGAACATCTGGGCGGGCGAGGAGGTCAGGGGGGATTGTGGGTGGTCCTTCAGCGATGCAAGAGTGGAGGATTAGTGTACTTGTACGGTGACGGTTTGATTTGCGAGGCCGTAGAATATATCAGACGTTATTGCCCTTATATCAGAACGAATCCACGCACGACCCGACGGAGCCTCTGCGGTGGGACGCCCGACCCCAAGTCGAAGTCCGATTGAGAAGTCGTGCATTGCCAGGCGTGTCCGTCTTCAGGTCGCGATATCGTCGTTTCTCATTCCCGACAGTCGGACGGGCTGGGAGCCCCGGGGTGAATACCGGGGGCGCAACGGGGCCAGCACCAATCGACCAAGCAGTGCACGCGAGTTGTTGAAAAACGAACGACCTCTGTCGCAGTTACACCCTACTCCGTACCAATGTATTACTTTCACCAACATGTGTGACAAATGTCTAGAGCTACTTCGGTGGAGTGATGCCCGTGAATCAGGTAACGCGCGCCCGACTTTGACCGTCCCGATCCAGAAGTACGAACGAACTATAAGACCTTTTACCCGACCACCCCCTGATCAACGACGGAGCTTTCTTGCACTTGAAAAATAACTTGCCGTGGTCACGGAAAACGAAGGGGGCGCGCCCTCAAAGGTAGTGGCTGCATAAGTATGGTGCGATGATATGGGGGAGGTGCCGTATACTGACCTGGAAGGGCGACGCATTAATCCTCGGAATCCATTGAAAGGGGACCCTTCGGTTGTGTTTGTGAGATCCTATGCATAGTGGTAGACTTCGGATTTCCACGGTTAACTTCGAAACCAAAGAGGGATGCCCCAAACGTGGAACCGCGTCCCAGAGACTATCGGCGATCCCATCCATGAGGTCTTGGTAGGCTTTGATGAGGTGAAATCCTGGGAGTGGAAACTGAGAATACACAGTGATGGCGAGGTGGTTTCGATGCATTATCGGCCTTATGCGTTACATCCTACAATACCTAGATCATTTCGCAACTGGTAGGACGGTCGCGCAGAAACAACGTAGCGCCTTTATTCGGATGTGGCTTAGGCCACGTACTTCCATGTCCCACGTTCCTGGGACGTCTGTGAGAGACGTCTGTGAACTTGATCCCTCAATGTCCCTTGTTACCGAAATCGGACGTTTCACTGTGTACTTACATGTCTTCTCTGTCTAGATTTCGACTTCCGACGTCAACGTCTCCATGTGGTCCGTGGTGGATCAGCTACATTTGACCGTTTCCGGATCGAGCAAGGTCACGGTGACCCTTTCAGCCAAGCGACCGGACACCAATCACAAACGTTTTTGCAGGCGAAAGGCGCGTGTGACGGGCTGCGGAGAAGTCAGCGTAGCTACAGGATAGTGCAACATTGGTGTCTTACCTGAAAAGTGAGGGCTGTGGGTTTCCTATCAGCATTTCGCTGACATCCGGGTCAAACGCCGGCGTCGACAATATATTGTGCGGCAGCAGAGCGAAATACATTGCACATCGTGATATGCAAAGTTGATGTTGTGCTCCTGGCCTCGAACGGCTATGAGAGGATGAAACTAACCTCAGATATACTTTGTACGTATCGGCACGTCGGTCTGGAGCGAGACGCGTCAAACCCAACCGGTCAACGAGACCGTCCACCTCCGGTCTTTGCTTCTGTTCCGTAAAAGTTCTGTGTTATCCGCCAGCACTTCTTCCCTATAAGGAAGGGCTTTTGACAATTTTTAGAAGGTATTCAACGGCGATCGCCCCGATTGCCAGGTCGTGTGACAGTGCAGGTCGGAAGTGCGTGTCGTGTAGTAATTGACCCGGGCCAGAATATTTGGTCTGTAGCGCAGAGGCATATCCGAAGCGCTGTGGAGAGGGTTCTCACCCCGGGAGCGGTTGTGGGATCTGTCGGATCGCGCCGCAGAAAATGGCAGGGAACCTCATCATGAGGAAGAACATCAACAACCGAGCGCCAAAGAGAACAAGCGAAGCATCATGGCGACAGCAGCGTCTTCCGGAAAGAGTGCAGGTATCTATGTCATCGATGAGGGCAAAAAAAAGAGAAGCGGATTGCAAACCTAGCAGCAATGTCTCACGCAACTGAGAAACAAGGTTCACACCCGCACCTGGTGGTCTAAAGTGGCGCGGCAGGGTCCCTGATCCAACCCGACTTGGGGTTAAGCTAGTGGCGTCCGGAAGTCGGTCTAGGCCACCAACGTCCTGAAATACCGACAGGCGATAGTGAAGGGCGAGACGTACCGGCAATCAGTGCGATCGGAGAAGTACTGATCAACTTCTCAGGCACGGAAGAACGATGATGACGGCGATTCATTCAGATCCGCCCTTGTGGCGGTCAGTCGTCAACCACCCGACACTCCTATGGGCGTCGCCCCGCATCTACAGACCCACAAACTCCGGTTTGGGGCCCCCGCCCGAAACGAGAGGAAGACGCCGCCACCATTGTTTCTCACTTTTCACCTACGCGCCATCATATCAACGTACTGATAGCGGATTTTGTCGCTGTCGATAGATCGAGACTCATCGGATCTGCCAAACACGATATTTAACCTGACTTCCCCGCAGCCTTATGAAGGGAACATTGATAGTTACATCGGAAAAGGGGGGCGACGTTGAAATGTCGCGTTTCCTCTAGGCAACGTCGTGAAAGGTTGACTCGTTTCAGGACCTACCTGGCCCCACGCCCACCTCCCGTTCATCCAAACTCGGGACGTGGTAATTCCACGCTTCGGTAAAATCGGGATCGCCATTCAAATATTCACGTACAGTAAAGGTTTGGTAAGCCTTTGTTCGTTATTGGACACGAAGCAGGCCCGTCGAACCGACAGTGAAACAAAACGAGGCCGTGACGCTTCAAACCACCAACGTTCAAAAGATAGTACTTCTCGAGGTGGACCTCATGGGTTGCTACGTGGGTTGGAAGAACAATGGGGTACGTTCGACATAAAACCTCATACGAAAGTCGTACCAACGCATCTCGCAGCCTAGGAATACCTCACCTAATCTTTACACATCCGATCTCGTCCACCATGTTCTCCGTCTTCGAAAACTGCCCCAAGTCCCTGACAGCGATCGACGACACTGCCGAAAGGCTTCTCGACGCCAGGCGCGTCTCTTCGGGTAGGAGTGCAAGCCACTTCGGAGGTAACGTACCATCCCTCTCGCCGCCTTTCGGATCACTCACGCGGGGGAATACCAGTGAGTCCCGCTTGGTTTACGAGCCGTCTCATAGACAACGAAGAACTGTGGCTCGCTCCAACGCGACTGCACTTATCCCTCCTCCGCTCCTCGCCGTTCGGTAGCATCCAGAACATGACGTTATCCTGTCTCTTCCTCCCTTCGTTTACATTCGAAACATTCCACTGGTGCTTTGAAGGTTTCCTTCAACAACTCCGGGGGCTCGAGCTGGATCGCCCCATATCTTGTCCTCAAACCCTCGTAGCCTTCATTGCAAGTTTCCCAAACCTCCAAGAAACGGCGATATGGTCCCCGACCTGGCTGAGGGAAACGAGCACCATGAGGCGAGATCGGAGTTTGAGGCTATTCGGCGAACATACCCCCAAGCTACGTGGTGCTCTGTACCTCAGTGGACTCGCGCAAGACTCCGGAAGATTTCTCTCTTATCTCGCGACTGGGGTGGCCCATTTTGAGAAGGTGGCACTTGGAGATTGCACGTTCGGGGACCCTCGTCCCCTCCAAAGCTTTATCTCCAGCATCGGACACTCCCTCAAGAAATTCCATGTGATGTTGGGTGGAGTTCGTGAGTTCTCCTTTATTGTAAAATTTGTATTGTGTGGTGCTCACGCCCTTCGGTAGACTCTGATGACTTCCCGGACATCGCCTTAGGCGAATGCAGAGAGTTGCAACAAATAATGTTCTCTTTCCATGGTCCCGAAGCTCCGTTCCCTGCCATGGCGGCCATGTTGTCCACCGTAACATCGACCGTTTTCTCCTCGTTTATCCTCGATATAAACGCACGGTGTCCCATGCAAGTATACAGTGGAAACCTTCGAGACCAACAGATGGAAGGGATCAGGATGTTTGATCTTCCCCTCTCCAGGCTTGCAGTGCGCCGGGCTCTCCGGAACACCCATAAGCGGGTATTTATTATGATCCTCGCTGACGACCCAGAGCCCTTGGCCCTTGGTTTGGTTCGGTTTCACCGGGTCGGGAATATCTGGGCAGGCGAGAAGATCGAGGGGGGGGTCTCATATTCCTGGTCTTTCAGCGAGGCAGAGGAAGTGGATGATTAGCGTGCGGGTATGACGATGGTCCCGGTTTCAACGGGTTATACGATATGTCGGACCTTATTACCTTTACACCATTTTAATGTTGGCCACACTTTTGATTTGTTCGATTTTTACGAGTGAAGGAGTGTACGAGGTTGCGATACTGTAGGCACGGGCGCGTACCACGGGGCGCAGCGGATGCTCGAGAAGAGAGAGACGAACTCGGCATTGCCTTTGTTATCTTCACATATCAGGCAGAAGGCCACCCGCTTGAATTACAGAACAATGGCCGCCACGAGTAATCATCCGAGCAATGACACACCTTCTCGCCTATGGACCCGTCTCACTACCGATAGTTAGGGCGATCGCTGGGGGATCCAGCGGTGATTCTGAGCGACCCATGCCTGCCTTCATCATGATGTTATGTGAATCATTGCCCGCCGCCATGTTCCGTCTCTCTGAGGTCTCTTCGAGGAAACGCAGAGTGTTGTTGCGTGGTCGAAGACTCGTGAGGGGTCTCCAAAGGTTGGCTTCTCGTAGTAACTACTGTCGTTTATCCTCGTTCTCAACGAAAGTACTGGTACAAAGTTTATCGGCCGTATACTATATGCGCCACCAGTAGGGACGTATCAGCATCCTCTGCCAACCTCACGCGTTGTCGTTTCGCAAAATCCTATAGTCCCGTAAACCGGGCAATCCATGAACCCAAAGGTGTTGAGGACGTACCGTTCGATCGACGGACAGAACTCGAGCGACATCGATGGTCGAATGTCGAGCCCGTCGTGTTGGTCTCTCTCCAGACCGTCGAGATAGCTCCAGTCGTAAAAGTTGGATGGGAGCCTCTTCACGACCTTGCAGTCCGTGTCAACCTTCTCAGATGGCCACCGGTGGTCGGTGGATTGGCAGTCCCTGTCCCATCTCTGTGAATGAATATAGTCCAAGTCGTGAAGCCAGCGCGTAATATTCTCTTTTCTCCAGTGCGGCCGGACGCTGTAAAAGTAACGGTCATTGTCCGGGTCCCTCTCGTCGAAGCTCATAGCGTCTTCTTCGGCAAGGTAGCGGATGATGGGTAGGAAGCCCCGTAGCTCCGAGACCGCGCTAACGGTCAGAACACGGGCTTCTGTGAGCTGAGGACGGAATCAGGCGGGGTCCTGAAAGGAGGAGTGAGCCGTACCCTGTATTTTCGCGCTTGTCTTGCAAACAGCTCGTGAAATCTCTCCAGCCGCTGGGGGTGTTCGAATCCTACGGCTGCCGCGTGCAGCCACAAAAAAGAGGGAAGCAGGCGATAGAATTCATAGGAAGCGTCAACGTGGGTCTTTCCGCTGGCCTCGGGGTACTCTCTGGCGCAAAAGTCATGGGAAAATACTTGACAGGCGCGTAGATTCCAAGTGGATCCAGGGCCGGATGTGACATCGATGCTAAAGTGTTTGATTGTAGGGCCAGGATGCGACCCCCGACGGAAGTCGATAATTTCCACCACTCCCGGATGATGTAGCCTTGAAGGAGGGGACGAGGTAGCGCCTGTAGGGAAAAGCAGTCTTTCTGCGTGCGATTTTACCCGTGCCTGGGACGCGTGTAAGAAAGGGGCGAAAATTGGTAATCAGAGCCTACCAGGTAAGCGTTGATCGCTCCATCGGCGGTGGCTTCCGAAGATCGAAGACCTCGAAGGTGCTCCTCGAGGCACGATGCCCCACGTTCGACGCTCCGTTCGATGGCACCCACTTTCTCGAGCGTCTTCGATAAGAAGGAATTAACTTGACTACCGAGCGATCGTTCGATTTGATTTGAATGTGAATGGATGGCGGACAGGACGTTGGTCAGGTCTACGGGAGCGGTTGCGACCTAGAAAGTCTCCGCCGTGAGTACGCAAGCCACGGTCAGTTCCTATCTCTAACCTCGTAGTTCTCGTGAGGTCTCTCCACGGTCTGGGGCGATATGGTCATGGTCACGTCCGATTAGTGACAATAAAGAAAACGGACCTCGTGCGAGCCATGCTCGAGTCCGGGTTCTTGGTTCTCCTCCGTGGATGTATCGTAGTCAACGGGCTGCATAGAACTGGGATTAGAGCGGGGCGGATGCGAAAGACGGGCTTGCGCTAACCTCGTTGTTGGGTGTCTCAGGATGGGCGGAGCCGTCCGCGTCCTACACCCAATTGAAAGCACGAACAGTTTGATGGGCTGGGAAACGTACCACCACAGAGGGATCTGGTCCATCGGCAGAGCCTGAGCGCGAGTGCTCGATGCTCTCGGACAAGATCATGTAGTCTTCGTCTTCGTCCGGGGCCTCGGGGGGATCTTCGGCGGTCCTCCGTCTTTTGGCTAAGCGATCGGCGACACCCGTCTCTTGTTGCTGGGTGGGCGGATAACAATCAGCGTCCGGAAGGTCGGGATGGTGAAGAGCCGCACCTTCCTTTTTCCCATTTTCGTTCAACTAAAAGAGGGTGTAGCGGAAGATAGGCGGCCAGGCCCTGTACCCCACGTCCTTATAACACAGGCGGACTTGCTGGGGACACAGAGAGAACATCCCGATCATGAGACGTACGCTGGACGACGCACGATTCCTTGCCGGACGTTGATGTTGAACGTTGATGTTTGGCGAGATTGGCACACCCAGGTGACCCGATCACGGGAACTTTCTTGTTCCACCCCATCCGCCGACCTCACCCGGCGCCTTTCCCGTGGAACTTACTGTTCTCAACGTAACACCTGATAGCAGGTGACCAATATGTCCGAAAACGATCAAGGCCGAACCGCGGGTCACGCATTGTGAGAACTCACCGCAATGGCGACTAGATCACATCGCGACACCTACATACGCACATATAAGAACAGTGCAATCCGAGGTGAGTTGTACTTCTGAGTAACATGCATCCCACTACCATAACCTTCAGCAGATCCGACGCAGATCCCTCTCAATGGCCGGTATGCGGACGAATTGAACCTGGGGTCTATCTCGATCGTTTGTCTCCGGCGAACGAATATGTCATCCACTTCCGGAAGAAACTGGCGTCCAAACTGAGTGACCTCCTTAATTACCCTCGTGAGTTCTCAAAGCACTTTCGTGACAACCTCTTGATGGAATTTCAGCGGAAACGGGGGTCGTTGTGAATGATCTCCCAGAAGGCTATGGACTGTTTTGTCGTCGCACGATAACCGACTCGAAGACAACAAGGCAGGATAGGTATCTCAGAGGTTCGTTAATAGATTCCCTAGAGTACCTGTGTAACTGACTCTGTACAAGGATCATACAACGTAAAGCAGTTCAGGTCAGCCGCAGAGTTCGCGCCGCACGCTGCATGGCTCCTTACCGATATATCACTCGACCCGTCGAACTGCCAGTGTCAATATTGCTGCAAGAAAGTCAGTTCTACAACGAGGGCACACAAATCGCCCACCACGCAGGCTCCTGTTTCAAGCATGGGAGTGGACAGGATGCCGCTTCGAACGAAACGTATCAATAGAACAGCCTCTTCTCTCTCACACACTTCATCCCGTTCGGCGGGACGTCCTCCCCTCGACATCTATCTGCGGCGAGTTCAACCCTTGAGCCTACAGGTTGGCCCCCAGGTCTGTCCTGCGTCACCTTCCGAGGAAACCTTGTATCGCAGTCGGGAACTGGTATGGATGATTTTACAACACCCCATATCTGTCGACGCCGGTGGGAAAAACTACATCATTCAATTTTGGCCCGGGATCGTGGAGCAGCACAATATTATCGTCCCCTCACCGACAAGCGGTGACGGTATAGCGGACTCCGAAACCCACTACCAGATCAAGATCTTGTCACTCAATAGAACATACAACATACCTCGGAGGTTTATTGCGCCGTTTCAGGCGCATTCGGCGGATGAAATCGTCCCGCCGGTCCGCTACAACAAGAGTTGCCTCGCCGACCTCCATAACTTTGATCCATTCCCGCAGTGGTCAACGCACCCCAACGCACCCTCAGCAAGCAACCAGCCAAACGCCGAATTCATCCTGGCATCGTTACTATTCGACATAAAGGTCACTAGGATGATAGCATCGTTTTGGAGTGTGACGGAAACACGCTCGCCTGCGCGTCCAGTCGACATCCGTGATCCCGTCCCTCCGAGTAGCCCTCGTGCCCCGGATACCACACCCCAGCCACATGACACCTCTCCACCCAGTCCTACTATAGCGGAATCTGACCCCCATCGAGGGCTATGGTGGGGCGCCGAGAGCATCCAACCAGGAGATCTCCTCCGCCTGTCGTTCACCGAAAGTCGATTCACGTATACCGGAGCGGCATCGGCGTGTTTCGCTAACGACCTACCAACCGAAGGCAAAAACGAGAACCCCCCGGTAGCAACTCGCAACCGGTCTCGGGGATGTATGTTTTTGGAGCTGCGGGCTCTAATCCCGATCCAGAAAAATGAAAGCAGGACTTTGGATGCGGTTGGACAACTGTACAAACTGGTACCAGCGATATCAGGTGCCCACCCGGAACACCCAGGGGACCGTGGCGAAGCTGAACTACCTCCGCCGCCGGAAGGTTATGCATTTTGCAGGATACTAACCAGCGATTGGGAAGTGCAACTGTCGTTGGGTCTCGTGAGGGGTAAATATTACCCACGACTCAAGGGCACGCTCGGCGGTTCCACTGGATTTAGCGATAGTTTGCTGCAGACAATGGAAGGGCTTGCAACCTGCGCCACCATGACCCCACGTTACAACGTGACCGAATCTCGGGAAGAAATGATAGAACATGCCAGAGTGCTCGCATCCTAGGTAGAACAGACCACTGTAACTCCGTTCGTTTCGAGGTACTGACCACTGTAGAAATACCTATCGAAGGAATACATAGAGCCATGATTCCAAAGTTCAAATACACAGTATACGTTAATTCTTCGGGGTGGGCCGCGAGACAGGGAAGAGTAAAATTTCAAACACCAAGCTCCTCAAGAAGACAACATGATAGTCGTTAACGGTTCGACTACCCATTTGTTCGCGCATTGTTCTCCACATCTTAACCGAATTTACTTGCGATCGACGTCTGAATCCCCCGAATCCAAGATACACGTCCTCCACACGATGTCCCCCTGTGGTTTGTTGAGTTCCGTAGACATGACATCAAAGAACCTTGTAATTCCTCAGAAATCCAAATGTCTCGACGTGATCCCGCGTAAAAAAACACGTACAGTTCTACTGCGGCTACAGCAGCATGGTAATCCTCTGAAGAGACGATGCCAGTGGGAATCGTGTCTCGACGTCGTTCCAACTTCGCAACGGAGATAGGGCCATTCCAATCACGCCCTATAGCTTCAGAAACTGCACAGTTTCTGGCTCCACGCTGACTGTATCGGGTTAAAACGAGGTACCAACGTTCGCGGCCGAAGGTCCGTATCATGACTTTGCACTTTCGCAGACGCGCAGGTCTCCCTTCGCGCAGATTCTGGTACAAACCCCACGATGACATTGGGATTCGTATCTCGCGATCGGAGTCTACGGCAAGCAGGAGGAAGTATGGACCTGAGGCCCTCTGGGGCCTGGCTTCGGGGGTGCCGGTCTCCTGAGAGATTTTGAGGTTTAGATAGGCGTCAAGAGCGGCGAGAACAAAAATATGGTACATACCCCAGGAGCTCGCGTCAGCCTATTGTATGGTCTGAATCGTGACATGACTTGCCGGGGGAGAGGGTTGTGCTCCAGTGTATTTATGTCCCCCGCTACGGATGGTGGGAATCAGCGACGTATTGCGGGGACAGAGACATAATAAGTCACTATATCACTGCTGGTGTGATCTCAACATCCACATACTTGAGCCGAGACACCGGTGAGCGCGATTGGCGTGGCCACGAACAACGTGTAGCGGACGCTCGGGCCCCACGTGAATCGAATCGCAACCTCTGGCAATGCAATTCCTGCCCCAGACCCGCCCATTTTTCGACGAATAACCCTGATTGGGTACCGAGGACTTCGAAGGTGTTAAGGGGTGTGTGGACCGGTGGACGGGTGTGGGCGGTATGGATGCAGTCGGTGGAAACGTGATAGTTCCGCGATCACGCGAACTCCTTCCCTCTCCCAGGATCGCCAGCTGCTCCCTGCCCGCATATATAATCCCTCATATGCATGCCTCTTTCTGATTGTAAACGTGCAAATCCTGGCCGGACGGGGTTCCCACCGGAGAAGTACACACGCGCGGTCGTTCGACGACGGAACCTTGATTTAAACCCTGCGCTTGGTGAACGTTGAGCACTGTAGATTCACATGGCGTTCCCCCATGGTCACCCGCACTACGCCCCAACTACCGATGGGCTATACCGACCGCAGACGTGCCCCGAGCTAAATTCTCCGCCTACTGGTCACTTCCTCCCGTCCATCCGATACCTTCCTACGGAATACCCCCTCCGTAACGATCCAAGTTTCCTACCTCAAGGACTTTCCTCTGCGGGAAATTACTTACAGCTGCCTTTCGGATTCCCCGCACCCGGTGTCCAGGGGATCAGCATCGAAAAATCGTTTTCGTCTCGTACCTTGGCCGGCGATCAGCCTTGGGAGGGTCTCAAAGGGGATGGAGCTAACCCTCACCCGTCTTATCTCACGGACATGCGAACCACACCCGGTACGAACAACGGGCGTACGTGGCTGGCACTCCATCGTCTCCCCAGTACAGACCCTCATTCTGTCAACAACGACTCTCCGTCCAAATCACTACCGGCCCTCTCCCACCCCTCGTCTACGACGGAAGCTGACCAAACCCGGATACCTTCTCCTCACGAAGGCGGGTTGGTCTTCGCGGTGGATGATCGCGTTGACAGTCTCTTGAATGACGGAGCGGCATTGGCTACTGAAGAACCCTCCCGAAACGAATCTCCTACGGAGGGTCAACCGCGTAACCCCACACAACTGGTCCAGGACCCTTCCTCGGCTGGATTAGATCTCAGGACGGAACCTGAGGGTACGGAATACTCATTTCACAAGCTAGAAGATGGATTATACAAATGCACGTGGAAATACGAGTCCCAACGCCCTTGCGGCTTCACTTCCCGGAAAAATTCCGTTAAACAACATATAAAGAGGGTTCACCTACGACTAAGGTGTCGCATTATCTAACTTTCGACTGCTTATGACTCACACCACAGTAGACCGTTTCTCTGTACGTTCTGCGGTCACGGCTTTTTCACCAGGTACGCATGCTTGACCCATCAAAATACCCAGTGAGTGTGAACGAGGTTTCTCCTCGGTTGGCACTGATTATACGTACAGCACCGGACTCAAACCCCATGTATGCGAAGATTGTGGGATGGGCTTTCCCACCCCCTCTGCGAGGGCATACCATCGCATTCGTATTCACAGCACTGTCTGCGTGCAACCCGGCAATATATCGGAAGAGAAGCAGGGATTGTGAAATCGTAAATGACTATGCCCTACGCCCTGTTCTCTTGATTCTGTATCGGTGAATAAAGTGAAATTCCTTGAGGCCCCAAAGCGGGCGACAGATCAGAGATGAGCGTGGTTTTATGGCGCCAAATGACGCGTTGTCCCCGAAGGAGAACGAGAAGTTTATCGATCATCGACATCGTCGGCGTTCGCGACGTTACAAGAACGCGTATGTACGTCTCCACAAAGGACGTCCGTGTTTCCTCCCATGGCCGAATCACACTTGCCGACCCACACTTGGACACCCCGCCATCCTTAAAATCCACAACGTATCTGCCTCATCTCTCACCCGGACCAACTTGAGCGTACCATGAACTCTTCGTCTGCTGCAGAAGAAATTGGACAGAGCTTACTTCAGTCGATGGATGCAGAAGACCCATTTAAGCTTCTTAGATCCCTTCCTGGTCGGCTCTCGGACCTGCTTACTGCAGATGCCCAACGAGATGGTTCCCAGGTAAGTTTTATAATATTTCGGTTTCAGGTGACCTTATTCATTCTTAGGATCGTCTACTACACGAGCTTTCCGGAACCCAAACGCGTAACATCGCTGCTATGGACTCCTGTTAGTACTTGCCAGATGGAGCGGAGTTGTAACTAACGCAATTTCCAGGCTCGGTGGAAACGTCAAACCATATGAATGCACTGTCGGCTGCATTCGATGCACACATAAGCCATCTTCAAACCGAGGCGGATAATTTGCAGGCAACGTTGGTCAAGTTAAACAATGCATGAATCTCATCATTTCAACGCATCCTCACACTCACATCGTCCACCTTAGGTCCCATCTTCCAGCAATTTCCCTAGGCGACTCCATGGGAAACCTCTGAATGATTTGTATACGGAGAGTGAGTATTTCAGGTTCCGTAGATGTGATTGCACGGCTGACGTGGGGGGTTAGTAAGCGACTTACAGGAAACGTGTGCACAGATCCACGGGGTGAAGAACTACATTTCAAACGCATCGGAATACCTATCTCGAAAGAGAGAGGTGATTTCAAGCTTAACGGACAGCATACTGTCGGGAAAAACCCCCGCACCCGGCAACCAAACGGGTGGTGGTTGTTGCACAGCGAACGTAGGAATGCGCAAAAATTTGTCCACCTTGAGCACGCTCACACGTATGCTCAGGCGGATACCATACGCATCTTACGGGAGTACAACTCCGTTGCTGAGAACGGTTTACAAGCGAACCAGAAGATAATAGAGGATCAAGTTCTAATGATCGTGGAAGTTTTGTATGTGCCACCCTTGCCTACGACTGACCCGTTTTCAAGGCAGGACTCATTCAGATGCGAGAGACGCAATTGGTGGATCGGAGTGTTTCGGCGAACCGTTCGCACAAACATACCATTTACAACTTGCAGCGTGGAGTTGTGGCTGTTATCTTGCTATCGTGCATGTTGATGTTCTCGTTCTCGACCTTCATATAGGTAGCTTGTAAACAGTACACTACACTATCTATGTTGAGTATATAGTCGCGATCTGTGCTCCGAACTCGGGAACACCAATGTCAGAGTGACGTACATATGTGTCCCGTGCACATTGTCTAGATCTCGAACTCTCAAGTTCTGGCGCTGAATCGTTCACAGGACATCCGCGTATGACACGTGACGTGGCGCAATCTTTGTCCGTCCCAATCCTGCTCGAGTACAAGAACCCTCCCTCCCCCCGCGCAATGACACGCACACCGTTCCCTGTACATCTTCGCGAAGATACACGCACACGACACCTCCTGGACAGAACCTAAAATATGGTCAACGATGTGAGATGGGCGATAAATTTCTTTCAGGTCACGTTCTCACTTGGCCCACTTCCGCCGCAAAATAACAGCATTCGAGAAAGAGGAGGCTAGATATACCCTTGTGTCCTCCGGCGAAAAGACGGAAACTGTCCGTAAGCATGGAAAAACGGACAACTCCCCCGTCGCCGTCCGCGGAATCCCAGCTGGAGCCAGGAACCCTCCTGGGGAGCGGCCCCATCGTTACTCGACACGGAGAACGCGTGTTCGAGACTGGCAGATCTTTTCGGCTTCCACACGATGATGTCTCCCTCCTAGGATTCAACAGTCGTGGCCGCATGGCGGATATCGAAGAGCACTTCGACGACGGTGAACCTGTGATACTGAACCCCCCCGAAAAGCAGTCGAAGAGTCGCTCCGACCCGGAAGATGAACCTGAGGTCGTGGCCCGCGCGATAGTATGTGACACTTCCCTTCTCGACATTCTTGGCATTCAGCACCCTTCAGTCCACCGATTCTTCCTTCGCGGGATCGAGCTCAACCGACGCTGAAGAGGATTTCGATGATGAGTCCGAATCATCAAGACTCCCTCAGGGTCGCTCGAGAGATTTCGTCGACTCGGATGATGGGTCTGAGAGCCTGGCCTACGCGATGGTATGTGACACCTCCCTCCTCGCTTTCCTTGATATTCAATACCCGCCAGTCGACCGATTCCTCCTTCGCCTCCTTCGCGGAGTTGGGCTCGGCTGGGGACACCGAAGAGGATCTAGGTGATGAGTCCGTAACACTGCGATTCCCTCAAGACCACTCAAGTGATTTCATCGACTGGGAAGGTGGATCTGAGGGCCTGGCCTACGCAATGGTATGCAACATCCTCCTTGTATTTCTTGATGTTCAACACCCTACAGTCGACCGACTCTTCTTTTGCGGAGCCGAGCTCAGTCGGTGGCACCGAAGAGGATTTCGATAATGGGCCTGTAACATTAAGATTCCCCCAGGATCATGCGAGAGACTTCAACTCGGATAATGAATCTGAGAGCGTGACCCACGCGATGGTATATGACATCTCCCTCCTCGTCTTCCTTGATATTCAATACCCGCCAGTCGACCGATTCTTCCTTCATTTCCTTTGCGAGGTCGAGCTCGGTCGAGGACACCGAAGAGGATTCCGACGAAGAGTCTGTAACATTACGATTCCCCCAAGACCACTCAACGGAGCTCACCAACTCGGAAGACGAACTCGATGATGAGACGGAAACGGTTCGCGGCTCCGTCGTGAGTCAGGCTTGTTCATGCATACCTCTTGCCCTGATAAGGCCATACAGCACAGCAATGCCTCTATCCTAGAATCAAATGCAAGCGAGCATGCTCCGGAACACCTGAACGATGACCCCACGACAATGGAACTTCCCGGGAGGCACTTGGACGGCCACTCCACCTCGGAAGATGAATCTGAAGGTGTAGCTCGCGAGTTGAGCGCGATGGTATGTAGCGCTTTCGCTTCAGATTTCTCAATGCTCAACACTGCCGTATCAGTCGCACGATTCTTCCCTCCTGGAGTCCGGCTCTGCTGAAGACCTGATGGATATTGAAGAGCACCTCGACGATGAGCCCGTGACGTTGAAATTCCCAAATGAGCGCTTGGAGGGTCTCTCTAGGTCCGAAGATGAAGCCGACTGTGAATTAGAAACCGTTCGTGGTTCATTATCTATTCGTGTTACTGTCCTTATGTCCAGTCATACTGAACAAGTCATTGAAGGCTGGGCCCTCTCTCCTGAACTCGCGCTTGGGCGGGCGCGTTGATGGCTGCGATATCACTCTCCTACCTGCTCAACTCCATCTTCCGACCGGCTATCATACACAACACATGGCGGGGGTATGTCTCTCGTCGTTTACCTTTCTGGCATTCATTTACGGGTCGGTTTTCGTTCGTTCGCAACGGTTAGCACCCTCACGTTCCGGCGGATCCTCGGGTAGGTTTCGGCATCCTCTCGGTACAAGGATATAACTCCTCTCCATCATGCGTAAGCTGCTTGGTGATATAGGGAAGTTCTTGTACTAACAAAGAGCAGTCTCCTCTTGGGACATCCACCGGGATGTCGCCGATGGTACAAGCCGAGCCTACCAATTTCATCCACATTTCACCTGGGGTCACAGAGACGAGGCGACTCGACGAAGTAGAGACTATCCCCTCAGATATGGTGTGTGTGTCGCGAATGGACTCAACCGACCATCCGTTAATCCCATGGGAAGCAGGAAAACCGTTCCAGCTCGCCCCGCACGAATCGCGGGCACTCTGCGGTTTATAGCCTTTGCCTTCTGATACGGTCAGGTGTGACTAAGCGTTCCGTTCCTAGGATCCGGATCATCCTGGGTCCCTCGAAGACGAAGACACGGACATGACAGAAGAGATGTCGGATCTCGGCGGCCGCTGCGACTTCCCTTTGTTCTCAGCGTTCCATATGTCACAGGTAGGGCCTGCGCTGTTTTATCCTCTGTGTACCATAACGCTAACGTTTGGACAGGGTGACAGCGCCTCGTCTACCTACCCCCACCGCGACAGGCTCACGTCGGAAGTTGGTATCAACATTGTTCCGTAGACGAAAATCTGATTCGCTTACAGGTTGAATATACCTCGCCGGGCCATCCTCCTTGGAATAGCCAAGGGGAGGGTGTCTTCTTGCCCCATCACGCTACCGTAAGCGTTTATCTGAAGTCGGTCTCCGAGCACCCTCATTAACTACGGGTTGAATGACAATAGTCAGAAGTGGACATTGAGGGATCCGCCACGCCAGACGTAGGGTCGGTAGCTTGTGGCGAGCAATATTTATCCCCACGGCTCCACCAGGATCGCGAGACTTTTTCCAGCCACCCGCCATTCACTTATCTTGATCTCGATTCGGACGATGACATGGACACAGAGGACGTAGTCACTCTTCGTCAGGTTCAGGAATCCCCTTCGCGGTCGCCGACGCCGGCCTCCACGGTCGGAAGCGATACTGAGATTCCCAAAAAGAAGAGGGGCAAGAATAATTCCAAGACCCGGGATGTCGCAAGTGACAGCGGTACCTCTGAAGATAACGTCGCAGGGAATATCGCCGGAAGTGGCGTTGAGGGGGAAACGGTACACAAGGTTTGTCGTCAGTTTCGGTCACATGATTCAATCCTCAGCTCTTTCAGGTGCAGGAAACGTTGACAACGCTGCTTGACATCATGCGGAAGCTTGTCGCAAACAATGCTACACAATTTCAAGGAATGACAGACGCTCTGCGTCGTTTCTCGACCATACGGCCAGAACATACAAAGCGGGATACTCATCGTGAATCGCATACGAAATCCAAGAAAAGCACCGGGACTACTGCTCCTACTGATTTGAAGGTAGGATAAGTCTCCAATATTCAGTCCAGTAGTATAACGTCCCTACAGCGAGACGTGCGACAACACTCTCTGTTGCTACTCGGGAGGAAGGATAGGGAGAGCAGAGTTCCGGCGCCTCCAGATCCAGAAACCATTAAAAAGTTCAACCAAATCGGGAGAGGCGGACCGACGGCAGGGCCTGGGTCGCTACGGCTCGACCTGGATGGACCCGTCAGATCTCCCTGGAACAGGCGCGCGGCACAGTGTTTCCGAAGACACTTTCGCAAGTCGGGATTATACGAGAAATGGCCGAAGCAAGCTATCGAGGACGCTTTCCTCCGCCACACACTGACGATCCGTTCGCACTATTTGCAGCAGAAGGGAGTGGTGACAAACCACGATCTCAATGCAAGACGCGTCAAAGGCGCCCGGAAGAATCGACTTCGAGCGGTGGGTTCACGAACTACAGGATGTATGGAGGGTCACTCATCGAGCACTAGTTGGAAAACAACCGGCAAATCGTCTGTAACACTCACGAAGACATGGAGAAATTCAAGAAGTATGTTGACGCGCTCGTCGAGGGTGGAGGGATGAGTGGTGACGAAAGCGACCGAGGGTTGAGATCGTCCTCATCCCCTGCGAAGGATTACTTTATCATTCGTCCGGTGTGGCGTTCGCAGGAGGTATCCCGATGGTTGAGGGTTATGGACTTGGTCCATCTTGATAGGAGATTTGCTGCTGATGGGAGACTGACACGGGGAAAGTTGGCTCGGTGTCGCTTGCCCTCTAACAAGGTCGACCAATTGGCAACTCCCATTACTATGCTTCCAAGCAACTTCTACGACGCGGACTGGTTAAGCTCACTTTCTGCCAAGGAAGTGAGGCGTCTTAAATTACAACCTGCGGTCAATCTGGCTCACACGGAGGACATGCTGAAGTGAGTATTACGCAGATTTTCTGGTTTTATGCAGTTGTGACAAGGAATTCCAGGCTGGCAGCTCGCTACTCGACCGTTCGGAGACGCACGGACCGCCCGCTTGAAACCACCTGAGTACTGACCAGAGAACTCAACTTTTAACCCACAACGCCATCCCTTCAACAGCCAAAATCACTCCCAGCTTGTTAAAACCCCCCATCTATCGTAGAACGAAAGAGCGAGACGAACTTACATGGTTGCTATTGTTTGGACGGGACGCATGTAGTATCTACTGAGTAGACGCCAGATGGGAGATTGATGTTCTGCTGGTCGATCAAAGCGCGAATCACCGACCCGCCGACGTCGGTGTATCGAGTAACACCGGGCCAGAATTCGGGCAGCCGTCGGAAAACAGCCGAAGGCCTGTTCACTCGAGGTTGTGGTACGATAAGCAATCGCATCCCTTAGACCCAAGTTTCGCGTCATCTGCGACCCGACAGGAGTACTGGTAGGATCTTGACAGTTCCCTGCTGATATGGATGTACTGACATTCCTATCGTCGTGTACTTACACGTTGTTGACGGCCGTGTACTTACATGTTGTCGGTGGTCGTGTACTTACACGCTGTCGGCGGTTATGTACTTACACGTTGGTTGCCGACCGAACGTTAAAGTTCGATGTCGGCATCAGATAAAATGGAAGCTCGTGATCCCGATCAGATACTAACCCGCGATCGTACGACAACAAACGATCTTGGAGCTTAGGAAGAGACGAATTTGTGGACAAATTTAACAAGGCAAACATCAACATCACTTTCACTCCCTGGAGCGCACCCGCCTAACTCTCATTCTAATCCCGTGGACGCTGATACGGTGATGAGAGCACCCGGAAGGACTTCCAAATCCTTTACCGCACGAAATACAGACGAAGGGCTTTTCCCTGGTGCTGTGTACCAACGGGTCAGATTATGCCTCCGTAGGCTAATACGTTTATACGCACTGAGTGTTGTGATGCACATCGCGGTTGAAGCTGCTGAAAAATGTATCCGCGCAGTACGCGCAGGGATAGGTTCTGGCAAAACAATGATAACAGCTCCTTCGCTCTTCAAGATACTCCACTTACCTTTCTTTGTAGTGCCTTCTCTTTACATGTCTCTTGACGAGTACCCACGTGGAAGAGTATACGCAACGCTCACCAGATTCCTTGATCCAGGTGCACGAACAGGTCCCATTACGGTTGTTCTGTACATAAGCATCGGCGTTACCCAATAAGATCATTCCCACTGTGTGGGGAGCATTGTGTGGAGTGTCGTCGTTTGACCCGGGAGGCGTATCCGCGTCGGGATGAATGTCCTCGTCCACGTCGGGGTGAACGTCCTCGTCCGCGTCGGGGTGAACGTCCTCGTCCGCGTCGGGGTGAACGTCCTCGTCCGAAGAGGGAGGTATGTCTTCGGGGGGAGGCCTATCGTGGGGAGTGCACCCATCGGTAGATGGCGAGCGCAGAGTTTCAGACGCTGGAAGCCCGTCGACCGATCCTGATTGCGAACGAGACGGGGGCTGGTGGACCTCGAAAGCTCCCTCAGGGGTTCTGGCTCGTGAGTGGGAAAACGGTTGACTTTCGGAGGGAGCGTTGTCGACATTGGCTTTCGGGTCATAGGTCCATTGTCCGGCGTACTCGAAAGACATCATTTCATCTTCCTGCTCGTCCATGGAGTCGTAGCATCCGCTGTGTAGATGTCGAAGGAGATGGTCGAGGGGATTCGGCGCGGCGTGCGTAGGAAACGGAGCCACTATCTGACAGTCCAGGTCCGGGGCATACATCGAGGGATTCCAAGAAGGTGTGTTGGATGGGGTTCCCAATGGTGCTCCTGAAAGTAGGGCCTCTGGAGACCCCGATACCTGAAGCAGGGAGTCAGATTAAGTCGCAAGGAGGCGGCTGAACTGGATTGTGCGTACCTCAAAGTTTGCGGTGGCTTGCACAGGCGTTGTGGGGGTTACCAACCCAGCAATCTCGTGGTTGGGGAGGTAGGGGACCGGCACCGTAAACCAGGCGGTGAGCGCCTGGGATTGGGCCGACGGCTGGACGTTGTCATCGGGAGAGTTAACCGGAAGCTCCAAAGCTCCAGCTAGTTCTGTATAGCTCGAAACTTTGAAAGAGGAGAAGGGGGGTTGTAGAGGGTCATGATCCGTCTCCCCGCCCGAATGCGTAAGAATGGGGAGGAAATCCGCGTTAACGGCAGTCATGGTCCTCTGGTTGCACAAACGTCGCCAACCTATAAGAAAGAAACGGAGAACAAAGGCAGGTCTTGCGTCGCACGCACGCCACACTCGAAACACCTTCGATGCTAGTTTGGTTGTAAGCCATTCTTTGACCCAAAAAAAGTAAAATGACAGAAATTCCCGGTGTCAAGAACTCCGACAATACAACTCCCGTTTCGAAAGCAAGAAATTACCATAATGGCTGAGGAGGAAAAGTCACCCCCGACCTGCACCCGTTCGGACTTGACCAATTAACACCGACGCAGACGCCCATCGGTTGTGTTGCGACACCATTCACGTAACGGTTCCTGGGATGTCGGTCGCAACGGGACACGAGACACTGAATAAGCCGGGTGGTGACCGTAAGTCAAATGCTGGCTCTTGGAGCAAAGAGGGAACGCAGGGAACGTACAACACAACTGTGCCATCAAAAGCAACGTCCTGGTTCGATTCGCAAGACTGTCATACTCGGAAGGTCCTTGCTACCTTCAACGCGCCACAGACAGCTATTTGTAAGGGAGCTGGCTACGAAATCCGCTGGTTCGGTGTCCGCCATTTTGTCCGAAAGAGACCCATATGCCGGATGTAGTAATTTGTGATGCGACTTCTCCCCATCAAATGGGATTGCCGCAATGGGGTGAAGTACACGTCCGTCGAACACACGAGTTCTTGAGACGGTCGGGGATTAAAACTTGAGAAGTACGTACGTTGGTGAATGATCTCTGATAGGCGACGGCCCTAGTACCACCCTGAGTCTGGACTCTCACCCTGAACCCCCGCACCAATGTCACGGATCAGGAGGATATTTAAACCCCCCGCAGCTGGTAACCATTGAACCAGGAACGCCAATATTTCCGATAGGTACGTCCAATCTGCATCGCTCTCGACCCACGCCCACCTGATAATTTTCCAGAATGTCTCCAGTTGAAATATTACCCGCCGAGCTTCTGGGCATAGTTTTTCACCTACTAGTGGGCACGCAATCGGACCGCAACTCACAAACATTCCCACACGTTATCTCGCACTATCGCTCTAAACTGCGTGTTCTAATCTCCGCCTCCCACGTGTGCAAACGGTGGCGAGATCTGGTTCTACACGATGGAACACTGTGGACTTACATACCCATCGAGTCGTCGCGACGCGGTTGCTGGGAGACGACCGAATGCTTCTTGAAACGCTCGAAACGGTCGGAGCTGGACGTCTCAGTGTTGTTGGATGCTTCTCACGGCACATCGCCAACGGCCATAACCGTGATCGCTGCCCTTTGCGCACAATACGCACGGATTAGGTCGTTGCGACTCTCGACCGACACACCGGTGTCCCTATTCTGCGGACCGGACCCAGCAACAGCGATGGGCACCCTCGAGATTTTCAATCGTAGTAGACTCTACTACCCAGTCGCCAAGTTCGGTGGGACATTTCCAAGCCTCCGATCCTTAACTCTGCACGGTTTCTCCTCTTGGCCGTCCGACCTCTTCTCAAATCTCACCCGCCTCAGATTGAAGTCCGTTTCCGCGAAAAACCCCTTCAAATTATCCCGTCTCACCAATCTTCTACGAGCGAGCCCCGAGCTTGAAGCGGTGTATCTTTCTTCCTATCTTTCGGTTGTCGACGATCTCCCTCCCACCGACGTTGTTCACTTGCGGAACCTTCAAAAAATGCTTTTGCGAGCATGCGACTCCGCGGCGATCCTTTCACACGTGGTCATCCCGGAAACCTCCTCCCTCGACATTATTATGGATCACCGACGGTTACAAGCGACGAAACCCTTGCCCCCCCACCAAACAAATATTGTTTCTTCACTGCCATCAGGGTTGAGCAACATGCAGTTCTCGAATGAAACAACGCAGCTTATCCTTGAACAAGATCGACTCCGAGGCGGCTTTGGCTTGGGGTTGTCGTTCTTTAATTCCAGCACATCCTCTCTGGTCATCATCGACTGTTCAAGGCAAATCGAGATATTCGTCCAGAGGTCGCTTGATGCGATCTCCTCCCATCCATACTTCGAGATTATCCGCAGTGTCACATTAACGCTGTCCCCTTCCATTCCCGTCGATTGGCCAAGGTTCCTCGGACGATTCAAGCATCTGGTGGAACTCAATACCTCAGTTTGTCGTGGACCTACCATCCTTTTCGCGCTCGCGCGTCTTCACGCCAGCGGCACTCCATTGTGCCCTTCGTTGAAGCACATCAGGCTCTTTGAAAACCCTGTTGGGTGCACCATCTTTAATCACAGGTTACTACAACTTCTCTCTGACTTTCGTACAACCTTTCGTTGCGAGCCGATAAAAGTCACAGTCCACGATGAAAATGGGCATAGAACGCGAAGTTTTGTGTCTCGTCCACATGTATGATTGTCGATAATTTCCGCATGACCAATGTACATCTCGCTCGTCTCACTCGAGTGATCTTTAACCGTACCTCCGCCCCCACCCGGGTGCGTACCCATCCGATCGCCGTGAACTTGAGGCCGGCAGTTTTCTCAGGGCAGTGGGGTGTGGGATACAGAATTGTTACAGGTATAGGTGTAGATCATGAGGGGGGGTTGTCGTCTACGAAATAGTCTACGGAAACCGATAGGTCCCAGTCCATCATTTGCAGGAACCTACGTTCCGTAACCCCGATCTCCTCCCCGCTCAGTATACCAGTCAGTTTTGCCCATTGTGCAGCGCTTCTATACCTGTCTTCCAAATACTAATGATTGTTAGTAGCTAGGTGTATGCCTGGGGCGGAAGCAGGTTGCTCACCTTGTGCGCCAACACTATGGCGACAACGAACAGCCTCTCCTTCAACCAAAGTTGCCCGAAGGCGTTGGGATCGAAGGACTTCCCGCAACGGTCGAGATATAACAATGTGACCAGAACGACAGAAGTTTTCGCCTTCGATCTGGATATAACCGAGGTGATGAAGCTGTTGAAAGTCCTGAAAGACACATAATCCATCGGGTGAGGAGGGTGGGGATAATCGTCCCCCTCTACGAGTTTGAGGACCTGAGACGCGATTCGGGCTATTGTAATGAGGATTGAGCATGGGATGAGACATGTGGATTGAGATTGCGTACCGCTGAGGCGATCGAGTAGCTCTGAGGAAGGCAGTTGCGAATATTGGCTAGAGTCCATAGGATTCCTGTAAGTGCCCGTGATGTGGGTACGAGATACGTCAGACCCCTCTTGCCGGATATAAATGCCTCAAGCGGCTGCGGAGGCGCGCAACAGCAACGTACCGCTTAGCATTGTGACAGGTAAAAGGCGCGCATGTAAGTACTTGATGTGAGGGAAGTTGTCAATTTAGCCGGTCGAAGGGCGAACATTGGGAGCCCCCAATGGAGATTAGTGAGGTTTATGCAGCCTTTATGGCACTTGACATGTGAAACGCGGGACAGACGGCGGACAAAATGTTTGAGTATAAGAGGGGCGGAGCCGGGTAAATCCACCATCCTCACCGCACATGCAGACCATACCCCATCGTCCCATCGCTGACGCGTGCGACATCTCCCAGGAGATAATCGACATGATCATTGATCAATTGGCCGAGGACCTCCCTTCGTTAAGGGCCTGCGCTCTCCTATGCAGACGATGGCTACGACGCAGCCATTATCACCTGTTCAGGCTCGTGGAATTTACCGACGCAAAAGCAGGATCCTCTGTATATCGGTGGTGTACCACGTTCCCTGGAGCTGGAGGTGCGGGGTCATATCGCGAACGGTATGGTTGTGTCGTGCTGAATTCAGGATAGGGGACACACCTGCACGCTTCACAAAAGAACTACGTTTCGCCCAAACGAGGAAACTTTGGTTGCATCCCGGGACACTCCTCAGTCGCCTCCCACAACTCTACGCCTTCTCGAACGTCCAGACGCTTGTTATCGCCAGCCTAACCACGTCAGTGTTCCACCCCATAACCCTGCCGGTCTTCTTTGGGCACGTATTTCCTCAGGTCCTCAACTTACGACTCCATTACCCCGTCGCTTGCACAACCTCCCTCGTGCGCTTCATTCTAACGTTCCCCAATATCTCCAACCTCGAAGTCCAGCACCCACGTTGGGTCAAAAGCGCGTGTGGCGACCGTTCTAGCCAAGGACCTCGCGGCAGCTGCAGGAGTCCCTTTGATGGAACACTGTTCCTCTGCAGATTTGGGGAAAAATTCGACGAATTCATATCCCTGCTCGCAGAACAGCCGATAAACTTTCGGAAGGTTCGGCTCCGCCAATGTGGGTTTTCCAGCACTCCCGCGATACACAACCTCTTGGACGCCATCAGCGGCACTTTAAGGGTCCTGGATGTGGCTTTCTTGGAGAGAGGTGAGTGCACGGCTCCAACTGATTGTGGATTGATCACTTACAATAAAAATAGAGCAGAAGTGGGTCCCACTGACCGTTCCCGGTTGCAACGCCTTGAACGTGTTGGCGATCGACATGGCGGGTGGTGTCCAGATGGAGGAAGTTGTTGGCTTGGTCAGTTCCATCGTATCGGCGCGTCTCGAAATCTTTGCGCTGGGCGTTGGAGAGAGGGGCGCAACACCGGGACGTGGGACAGGATCTAGCAACGCGCTGAACAACATCGGACCGTTGGATAAGCCGCTCAGCGAATTGGCAAGGCGGGTGTATGTAGAGACGGGGAAGAGGATCACCTTGATACTTGTCGCGAATGACCCGTCCGGGCTCGTCGAAAGGTTACCGGAATTTCGCAGGGTGGGGAATACATGGCGAGGGGAAAAGGTGATTGGTAGTGGCCGAAGTGATCATTTGTGGTCTTTCCTCGCCGCCTCTGAGTCAGAATTTCAAGGAATCGATGAGTCGATACTTGACTTCGTCAGGCTGTAGGTCGCCCGTGGCACAATATAGACGAGATACACCATTTGACCGAGGCACGTTGGATAAGAGTGGCGACGCATTGCGTGAGTTTGAGGGGAGCGGGGTGGGGGTGCGTTGAGCTTGAGGTTAGATTCCAGCTGGGGCTCCAGCGTTGAAGGTGGCGACCGATGATGCATGATGCATGATGGGTCGGGTAGCGCCGGACTCAATCAAACAAACATGCACAAAGCCGGAGAGATTGAGCGTAGATCTTGGATGATCCCAAGCATGGCAACGGACATCAGCTCGCTTGAGGCGTACGGCCCTACACGATTGTCGACGTCCCGGCCGAGGTCCGTACGATCCCCATTCGACGACGTGAGCCTAGCTCCAACCATCCTCGTCGAATGGCACAATCGTGAGTGTGCCAGGCGGGGGTGGGTGCGCCCGCCGAGTCGGTCGAATTGCGTTTGCAGTCGTTCAGATCTCGCCACGTATCACAAGTCTCCAATAGAGATTGATCAGTCCTGTGCTCCTGGCATTGAACGTGAACATTGGTCGACGGAGCTGAGTTTTAAACTTCGTTTATAAACGTCCTCCACTATCCTCCACTCCAGATCTACCTGAGTTCCCTCAACCACATGGCATTGACACGCGGATCTCGGTTTGACTCTTCTCGATTTCGGGCAGCGGCCGCCCGCATAACTGGTACGTTCGAACTCGGTGAAATGCGCCTTTGCTGATGGGTATCAGTACCTGGCGGTGCTCCGCTGGGTTCCTCCCCGTCCCGCCCGAGGTGTACCGCTGGAGTTGTCACAACGATCTTGACTTGTGTCGTCCTGGGCATACTATATTCCGTGAAGTGGTCAGAGACCGTTCGCGTCGAAGAGGGAGAGGTTACGTTCCGCCGTACCGAAAACCTCTGCTCCCCCAACAGTCTGCAGATAGAGGAAGCACTCCACCCTATCCCGGTGGCACCGGTAGCTTGGCTCTCCTCTGCTGCCGCTCCGATCCACTCCAGGGACCCGAAGCGAGTGAGGTGCGCAGGTCCCGACATCTTGTTTGATGAGAACAACGAAGCCACGTGCTTCTCATTCTCCGGAGGACATGGTGGGGTAACTCTGGTATCCAACTCCTCAAGATACAGAATTTCTCACTTCACGCTCGACAACTCGCGCGTGAGCGGAAGGATCAACCCAACATACTATCCCATGGGTGGCTCACTTTGGGGGCTATTGGAGGGTGAACTTCCTGCCGGTCTGGAAGACGTCGTCATATCGCGTGTTTCGGCGGTAGCTGCTTATATTCTTTTGGGGTCATTTTGTTTTGTCCCTGAAGCTGGGCCTGCGCAAACCTACGCTGTCGAGGGGTTCCTCGCGCCCCGCACGGAATTACAATTCTCTGTCTTTTACCTTGAAATATCATCTAATTGGGGCGGATCCCACACTTGTATCAGTCGTTTAAGACTTCACGAGTTGAATTAGGGGTGCAGTGGACTGCGTCTGTATAGTGGATGATTGATCTCTCACATACTCCCTTTCTCTCTGCTCTGTCCTCATTTCCTTATGCGGCGATAAAAGATAACAACTCCTATTAATTACTGAGGCAGCGCCCAAGCATGTGTGTGTATGGTGTGCGGATGGATCCTTGCCAGCGAACGACATCGATACAGTGGGTGGCTTCAACCTATATTAGCACCACGGCCATACTGCTTCGGTGGAGATGAGAGATGGAGCCAAATGTCAATCAGGGCTTTCGAGGCATCAGCCCACGACGAATGGCCCCGTCCAGATAATCCGAATCGGCCCTCAACAACGCGTCCCGTATGGGTTGTTGGGGGATCTCGTACTCTCGTAACACCCCTTCGACGTCAGGGAGCGGGCCGGTGTGTGCGGAGGAGTGTCCGAGGGCAACATAACCAACAAGTAACACTAGAATAAAATAAGCCTCATTCCAGACCTGAAACGTGAACGATTCGCACCGAACAGGGCTGTCATCAGCTGCAGGAAAATCTGCGCCTTCCGCTGGGAGACACTAAGGCGATCCATCCCTGTAGCATTTTCAGTTACGGACGGTGGTGATGGTCAGGAGCACCCTCGTACATTCAGATACACGACGTTCCATGTACGTCCTCAAGAACCGCAACTGGAGGCCAAGGACAGCGAAGCTGTCAAACAACAGCCGTAACTGAACCCCATTCAACTCGTCCGCCAGAGTGAGCATCGTTGTACGTGGCGTGGGGTTAGGAGATTCGCCACGAGTCTTCAAGAAGATGGATAGTTGGTCGCACTGAGGGCCAGGGTCAGATGAAACCATCGGGTAAGTTCCCAAACCCACAATCCTCTCGTGATTCTCGGTTATTATCTTGGCAGAAGAAGAAAGATCTTGAGACAGTTGAATGCACCGGTCGCGGAGTGCCTCGACTGAACACTGAGTCAGGGATCGAGAGCTGGGATCTTCGATACGTACGTTCGAGGTTGAGATGAAAACGAAATGTTGTATCGGCCATTCCGGCGTCACCGGTTGATTCAAAATCCCCCCTGGCGGTTTTCGTCCCAGAAAGCTTGCGCACCTACAGAAAGGTGTTTTATCAGAGAAGGGCTTTAAGATTATCCACCAACGACGGACAGCTGATTCTTCAAAGCGTGCCACAGAATCAACGGTCGCGCGAATAGATTCTTTCAGCAGTTCCAGCTCTGTCAGCATACTTCGATGCGATGTTCCCATCTCTTTCACTATTACCAACAATGTCAGAACTATGCATCGAGGAAGGTATCCCGGGAAATACCCCAAGTCGTCATCTGGATGACACGCGAGCTTGACATGGAAGACGTGGCGGGAAGTGTTGTCAAGGGCTTGAAAGTTCTATGAGTCGTAGGTCTATGTGGGGTGGGTGCACCCACCGGAAAACACGAAGGTTCGACCGTTGCGTGAAGGTCTTTGAATCGACGGTTGATAACCTGATCAGCTGTCGAGAGGCGCCTCTTAGTAAGAACCTGGACGTTTTCCCAGGCGTTTATGGCTGCTCGTCGAAACGTGAAGTAATGGAATCGCATTCGTGGATATCCACGCACCTTGTTCAACGCATTCACCGATGTGTTTCTCAGATTCCGCGCACGAGTTCAGAGTCTCCTCCTACGAACGTTCGTGAGGACCCAGTAGTATCTAACGCGACAAAAACACTTACCATTGCGCGGCCGTGACTTTCATGTCTCGAGGCTGCAATTTCTAAATATCTCGAAACCTCTGTGACGTTCCTCAATGGCTCGCTCTCGATGAGAAATCTAATGACTTCCCGGGGGGCGATGGGTTGACTCTCGCAAAAGGGATGAGGTGGCGGCGACGTGTCGCACATCTTAACCTGTCAAAAGGATGCGGCGTAAGCAAAATCACGACCGGGAGAGGGGGGAGGCTTTATAATCCGACCAGTTCGTGGATGTGAGTCGAATATACTGAGTTAGTGTGGACGTGAGCATCGACGTACGCGAAGTTGAAGGCGCCTAACGTGACGGAACGCATTTAAGCCGAAGCAGCATGTGCCTGGTGCCCCAGCTACAATGCCCCGCATCGAAACCCGAGTCACATCCGTTCAGGTGGTGTCTGGGTTCGAGGCCTCCCTCGTAATCCCGAATCCTCCAGGGTGGTATTCTTCCACGATTCCCAGGTGAGTGGCCGCGTTTGGCGGAAACATCGCAAAATTTACCGGGCTCAGCCCACACCCAACAGGGGACGCGAGGGCAAACGCCGACGAATATCCTATCAAAAAGGATGGAGGCTCATCGGTACGCTGTACACCGTTACCATCGTCATGCGTAGACCGTAACTCCCTTTAACCGCAGCATTCACTGAAGTTGGAAGAGGAAAGCGTCATCCTCTCCATCAATGATGTGGCTACTTCCGGGGAGATGAAATCGGAGTCCGAATCATCGACGGTTTCGACCATTAGTTCTTCCTTCCCTGGGAGCGTCGACGAACGCGGGGGGCATCAGGTGGGCACCCAGGCCAACCCAAACATCACGGCTCACCCTCGTTAACCCATCAAAGGGTTCCTTCCAGTGCGTGAAGATTCACAACGAAGAGACGTTTGTGAACTATGTGGTTAACAACGGTGATTGGCTCGACGGGCCCCCAAGAACTCTCGACTTTACTTCGTGTAAGAAAGGTCCAACGATTTATGTGAATGATGTTTCGGGAAAAAACGTAACACAGTTGTGGTGGTGGGAGTCAGATAAATGGGTATCCGTGAAGGAGGGCGACGTCTTTTTCACTGAAAGGGACAGGACTTTGGAGCTTGATAGAAATAGGATCCCGCGTCTAAGAGCGCTCCGTAGACGGGGTCGATCGTAGAGTTAAGTGTACATTATGAGTTTATACACACAATTTGTTTTAGCTCGCTACTACCCTCCCCCCAGCGCTCCGCAGCCTTATTGCGTGGCGGCAGCATCGACTACGTTTAGCCGAATCATGACCTTCCTTCCAACCGTGACTGTGCGGCGTTTACTCTTCGTTTTTTTTTTTTCATGAGACAACGGGGGCGTACCTAAAGAATGCACGAGAGCGTCCCAAGAGGGGTCATCGCGCCGAACGTGCTCCCAAGCCTGCGTCGCCAGTGCTATTCGCTCCAGCGGTGGCTCGAGGTGGATCAAGTAATCAACGCATGCTTTCAGGTGGGCGTAGCTAACGCTGTTGCAAGCAGGATCTATATCCAATGATATGGTCCTGACTCGCGAGTGGATCTGCTGCGTCTTGTCCAGATTTCTTGCCATGAGGGCATTGAATAACGAAATCCAGTCCGTACATCGAACATCGAGGTGGGATAGACCCGGCAGTTGAGAGAGCATGTTCAACCAGGGAATGCGTTGTACGTCAGTGCGAAGTCCAAGGGACCACACAGACGAAAGTGACGGAAAAGAACAAAGTGCATCGAGAGATTGGAGTAGCCAAGTTTCCTCGCGCATAAATCCCAAGACTCGGGTCCGAAGCAAGGTACGAGAGCCTGATTGAGTGGTGACAGACAAGGAATATTCTTCGTCTGCGGCGAAAAGTGTGACGTCGATGTATCTTGATCCCGAAAGGAGACAGCTACGGCCCTTACTTTGGGGGAAACAAGAGATGATGGAGTCGGCTGGAGAAAACCGATCGTGGCTGATCGTTGTTGAGGCGGTTGGGGGCACGTATAGATGGGTGAGGATAAGGTGGGTATCGCAGAACTCCAGCTCAAGGGTGCGAAGTTGACTCAACACCACCAGCCGCGGAGGAGGCATGGCGACGGAGAGGTCATAGAATCGACGCAGAGTTAAATGCCGGATTCTTGGAACTCCCTCGAGGGTCTGCAAAAACCGGTGGAGCGACGAGAACCCTCTCGAGCTATGGTAATTTCCGAGGTCCAGCACGGTGAGATTCTGGGGACAAACAAACGATGGTATCCCGCAATCGGCGAGCCAAAGCGTCTCTAGGTTTGGTACATCTCCGAAGCCCATCGAGTGACCAAGGTCTTGGCCGTCGCCTTGAATAGAGAGGTGACGAAGGTTCGGTGCATGGCCAGTCCAGGTCCGGCGTAATTCCAACGGAGGTGCAAGCAAATTACAGACAAACAATCTGGATACATTGACGGAGATTGATTGGAAGAGATTTCGAGCGATCACCGAAACCGGACGCGGCTTGCGAGAGGCGAGCGGAAAGGAGCCGGATACAAAGAGGAACAGCGGGGATCCCCCCGAAAGTTTCAAGAATGTCGTCGCACACTCCATAGAGGAGTCACTTGCCGTCGAAAATGCCACGGATTGCCACAGCAAAGGATACGCCAGAGCAGCGCGACGCCAACGTTGAGAGACTCCCGATATGTAAATCACTGTACTCTTGCTTGCGTAGGCATCCGTGATTCTAGAAACGAACTCCATTGGATCACCTCTTGAAAAGAGAAACACACGTAGAAGCAGGGCGTCGGGAAGGGGGGGCGAAGTGGTCGATTCACGATCGCTTCGCGAGTAAGTACATGAAGTTTGGTGGAAGAAGAAATAACAATACCTCGACATTGCAGTCCTCATCGCAAGTTGGAGTTCCTATGCTCATTTGCAGGGGCGAGCGAGATAGAAAGCTGGTACTTATCTTAGTTACTTGGTACCGCACATTAGTACATGATGTAGAGGTTTTAAGAAATCGGAGCCTCAAGCCTGAGGCCGCTTAAAGAGGAAACAACAACGTCCTAGCCGTGAGAACGACGTCCTAGTTGTGTGAGTGAAGGTACGCTTCTGAGACGTACCCGGCATGCGGTGCGTCTGATCCGATAACGCTGACAATAAGCTACGTTAGCTCAAGAGCGTGGCAGGTTCAAACAAAAGCCGCTGCTGGGCCCATTCACCCAGATAGCTCCCATGCACAGCACGCCAACAGAAGTTCTCGCGTCGATTTTTTCCTGGGCGGGGGGCAACCCTGATATCTCTTCGACCCTGCCGGCGATCGCCCGCCAACGCGCCGTCTTACTCGCGATCTCCGGAGTTTGTCAACGCTGGAGACTGGTGGCCCTCGAGTATGGGCAACTTTGGGGGACCATCGCATTCTCTACGCAAGACCTCCCAACGATCAACCTGGCTAGTTTATTTCTCCGAAGATCCAGAGAAGCTCCCTTGTTTGTGCGCATAGACGGCCCTGATGATCTGTGGGTGTGGGACAACTCCCCTGACGACCCCGCTAGGTCCGTTATTCTCGAGTTATCCAAAGAATTACACAGAGTTCGCGCCTGCAAACTCAATCTACCACCATCCTACATCTGGGAAGTCTGGATCGCGCCTGCGCCCCAAATGGACGACCTGGCTTTGTGGGTCTACGATAACGACAACGTACCCCCCACCTTCGTCGATCAGATCCAAAGGATACGGACCATGTCTTTCTCCAGTTATCTTAAGTGGCCGACCAGGAGTCTCCTTTCCCTCACGACAGCGACATTGGAAAACAAGCACGGAGGGATGCAAATATCCGTGAATTGCATTCTCGAGCCACTTGACAACACGCCGAACCTCACCCACCTTGTACTCTCTGGTTATTCAAATCTGGCACTGTCCAACCCGTTCACAACTAGGCTCCTGGCGTTACGTTCGCTCAATATTCGGTTCTGCGACTCAACCGTTCTACTCGATCGCTTATACATCCCAAATTGCACCACCTTCTCGATCACGTCGGAGGCACCAGCTCGAGACCCCCCCATTCACAGAAGGCTCTTTCCCGACGAAACACTGGATCTATCTGTTGTTTTCGATGTTCGCACGGAGGACTACTGTATCGACGCGCTAAGCCGTCTCGGTGTTCGCGGAATGGTCAGGTATCAAGATGCATGGGAAGTTCCGAGTGACGGTTGGATCACCGCTATAATCGCCAACCTTCCACACGTTACATCGTTTTCCTCTATCACCACCCTGGAAGTCTGTTCGACAGTATGTAAGGTGCCTTGGTCATGTTGGCTGCCGCACCTCCCGAACGTAATAACTATTGGACTCGCGCTTTCGGATTACACCGATTTGCTCAACTCGCTGATGACAACGGGATCCACAGCGATGCCCCCCCCCTGTCCAGGGCTACAAACAATCTCGCTCCGCACCATCGACTCACGCATTCGGGTGGACTACGTACACTTCAAGCGCATCCTCGTATTTCGAATTCAAAAGGGTGTCCCGTTGCTCCACGTTGTAATTCCCGGATACCACTTGAACGACCTGGTTGACTCGGATGACTGGTGGGGGTCAATGTGGACTCAAGGTATTCTTGTTTACCGCTGGGATCGTGGGGGAGACTGATTTCACCCCTCCATTCAGCCGTCTGTGGAAATCAGGCTCTGTTGTCGTTTAGAATTGATATTTAGTCAAGAATGTTATATAGATAGAGGGAACTACACGGAGAACTAATAAACACGTGGGATTAGAGTGGTCCGCAGGATCGGTGCATCTACAGCCTAGTTGGCCACTGTATCCGCTGAACTTTGTTAGATGCGGACGATATTCTTTCGTTCATCACGGCCGTGAACCTAAACCTTGCTCACATCAGCCGCATATGGACATCTGGAATACGCATACCTGGCCGCAGCTGTGATAGCCAGTTCTCTGTGGAATTTGCTCGAAATGGAGACAACACGACTGGCGGTCTGCGTATCAAGGCGCATCACGACCAACGGTCCTCTCCACGTCTCTTGGTCCGTGGACTCCCCCTTGATGGCGAAATTCACAAGGCCGCGTCGGTACTTGCTAAAGATAACGTAGAAGAACCGTTTCTGCTGCTTAATGACGCAGACTTTGCATCCCCGGATGGCCTCCCGGCCACGCGAGAAGGCCGCCAGAGTTTCCAGTGCCACAAATTGGTCTGATGAGAAAATATTGTCGAACACGGGGATGGTCGTAATGGTGGCGCGAATACCATTGGGGTCGAAATATATACCGCGCTTCTGACTCTCGGGTCCCCGGCAATGACTCTGCATTTGTCAGGCATCAATTGGCAAATACACGGATGGGACCCCTTACAGATATGAAACACCTCCCTATAATAGAGTTTGTAGAAGGCATGGACGGGTCTCGTGGGGTGGAGGAGGGAGCGGTGGAGAGTGTGATTACATCCTTAGCCTTTAACATGACCTGGCGAACGTCTCTTCTCCCTGATTTGGTTACAATCGCCGGTGGATCACTATGATGGTGTATTTGAACGCGAACGTACTTCAACATTGGCGTAAGCACAGTGATCAGAGCAATCGTTCCTAATGTGATGGGGACTTGCGCATCAGGAACAAGAGACCCTTGTGTGTATATTTTCCCGCACGGGTTCGGAGTGGACAGGACGTGCGCCGATGGTGGGCAAGTATACCCGAGGAAAACGGCGCTATAGTAAATGGGAACACTTCGTCACGTCAGTTTCGAGAAGATGATCGTAGATGCTGAATTCCGTACTGACTCGGAGAAACCACTTCCCCGACGGTCGGAGGGGTAGGCTTGTGGATGATACGATGCGTGGGACCAGCAGACTACCGTCAGACCGTCTCCATCCGTAGGGTCGCGTACGACTTATATCTGGAAGTAACCCGGCGACTGGCGTGGATGGTTGGTTCGCCCCGGAATATTCCCTAAGTGAACAACAAGAACGAGCCGTCGATAGGGTTTAACTGTACAGTCTGGCCGTGTGGATGCCACAATCCCGTATGCAACAGAAACGTGCCCATCTACAAATCCTTTGTGACTCTGCAATTGGGCTGAGATGAGGCCCTTTTGCCGCACCTTGGGCGGGATTCCCGAGTGGACGAGGGTTATGCACTCCGATATGCATAATGATCAAATGGTCCGTTCCGGATCCCGGAACCGACGTAGAACAAGTGAGCTCCTTGAACGTCCCGGCACGCTGACAACGATGGTGAGGAGGGCGGAAGAAGGAGCAGCAGCAGCAGCACTATTCGTGTCCTCGAGAAAGTCAAGTCCCCTGTCGCATCGAATATTTCGACAATCAAGTAAACCTCCATGAGAATGCAGCACGAACCATTCGTCACCAGCCCTGACCTTCCCGGTTACCCCCCTGACGCATTCTTCGCCACTTGCAGGCGGGTATCATACCCAAACCAACGGTTTGTCTTCGTGAGAGGGAAACGCACGCACGGGGGTCGGGGTCACCGTGGGGATGGATTCGGTCTATCGCACGGTCGTTGGCTAAACTTGAACGCGATTGGTTGGTTTCGAGACAGGGGAAGGATGCAGGAATTGCTCAGAGAGAACCGAAGATTATGTTCACGGATGGGAGAGCGTAAGCAGGGGTAAAAAAAAAGGCACCGACCAATTGGGAGAGGCCGGTATGGTTTTCTCGCGGGTATGTATGGGTGAGCGTAGATGGGATTGGTCGTTGGGCTCAATTATGAATCATCTTCGGTGTCCGAACACGTCGACCGTGGGGGTACACAAGGTTGGGGAGAGGAACGACCGGAACAAAGAGGGTTATGTCCTCACGGTGCAGGGTGACCGGTGACCGGTGATCGAATCGATGGTCTGTCGACCTGAAAGCCCCCGGGTTTTCGCCCAGCGTACATACTCTTCGCGACATCTCGGATAGCATACGTCCACCCCACGAATATCATCCTCATTCATTCGATAGCTACGGTGGTCCGAGAGTGATTGCAAAGGCACCCGATAAATCGTTAAGAGGAAGATCAAGTGTGCACGTATGAGTTCGAGGACAAGATTGTTGAAACGGGACAAGGTGCTAGAAAGCTATACTGTCGATTTTCGTGACAGTTGTTGCCTACAACGAGCCGGATGTCATAGACAGACCATACTAATTGAACAGCATCAACTTCCCGCACTACCCCTCCGGGGGAACCGATATAGTGAGGACTACAACGCATCCTTTCCTACCTTGGGAGTATGTTAGCGCTCAGCACAGAACTTCATAATTTGGGCATACTCTGAGATCCGACGAGATCGATCCAAGACGTATCAAGGTATCTCATGTACGCCCATTCGTCTTCATGGAGGATGATCTGTTCAAGCGGACTTCGTGCCGCCCAACGTGACAGAACGAGCCTTTTCAAGTCCACATAGTTGATTAGTGTACGTTGCTCACACCTGTGAAGTGCAAGAATTCTCAGAGCTCGGCATACATGTAGGCGTGTTTTTGTATCGGGGATGAGAAGGGCTTGCAGAAGTCCATCTGGTTTTGGGCAAGTGACGTTGAGGTACTCGAGGTTGGGTAAATTGACAAGCCACGTGTCCCACGATGTCACGAGGCTGTCCGTAGCGAACGAGAGGGCGTCGACGGTCGAGAATGGCCGAAAACGTGCCACAGCATCCAAGGATGCCCTGATCCATCCCCATCTCAACCAGTGCGCGACGCCAGAGACTCCGATGTAGAGTGCAAGGCGCCCGTCGTTACGGTACGCAGCGACGCTGTACTGTGAGCGACGCGCATTGAGGGCCACTTGTAGTTTCCCCAGGTTCTGAAGAAACGCCGCACTGTGATAGCTTTGCGGTATGCTGCGTAGGATATCCTGGTACGGAATCGAGTTGAAGATCATTAACGGTTCCGAGAGGGAGACAAATTTGATATGACCGAGAAGGACAGTGGAGTCGCAAGAGAATAGGTGCAGGCGTTGGAGGTTCGGCAGCGAAAGTACGGCCGGGGGAGCATCGCTTGGCAGTAAGGTGTTGAATCCATGGAGAATCAACGACTCAAGGGTTTCGCAACCCCTAAATGCATCCAGAAAAGTGTTTAATAGAATAGGCCGGTCGTCATTGCGTATCTGGGCCGAAGTAAGATGTTGGGATTCGCCAAGGGGCCAAAGGCCGCAGGAGAGCGAGGTGATACTCCTCAGTTGAGTAAGCTTGGCACCAAATGGGTTGACGTTCACCGCGTTTCCTCCCCCGAGAACAAGTTGGTGAACATTTGGGGCAGGGTGAACCCAGTAGCTCCAAAAGGCAGGTGAGTACGAGAACAAATCGCAGATCTTTATGCGCTCGCTTTCGGCGGCAACCTTCTTGATCACGCTCTCGACGTATCGAGACGCTATGGGATAAGTTCCACGGTCTGAGATATAGACGGAAAGCATTGATCCTTTCGATCTGGAGAGGAAGGTTTCCGCACATTCGACGGTGGGGGGTTGAGAAGTGACGAAGGCGATGTTGCTCCAAAGCGTCCCAGAAGCAATCGCCACAGACCGCCAACGCGAGCACACGGAAGTCATGCGAAGGAGGGCAAGGTTTCGATGATGGACTGCTTCGAGGGGAAGGTCAGATGGGCAGGGCCAGGTGTCTGTAGCGAGCGAGAGAATCTCGCAAAGGAGTTCCGCAGGGACAACACTGGTGTCATCCGCCAGGGGATGCCTACAACACTTTCAGCATATCGCAGAATCTCACCGAAGGCGCACAAACCTTCCACCGACTGAGGTAGGTAGGATAGCGCCTCTCATCACGGAACCTAGGTCGAGCCCGGAAATGGGTCAGGTTAAGACGTGCACCCGGTCGATAAGGGTTTATAAGAATGATGGGGGGTGTACAAGCATGAGCCGGTAAGTGTGATTTGGCCATGGGAGGAAACACGGACGTCCTTTGTAGAGACGTACATACGCGTTCTTGTAATGTCGCGGACGCTGGCGATGTCGAAGATCGATCAACTTCTCGTTCTCCTTCGGGGACAACACGCCATTTGGCGCCATAAAACCACGCTCATCTCTGATCTGTCGCCCGCTTTGGGGCCTCAAGGAATTTCACTTTATTCACCGGTGCTGAATCAAGAGAACGGGGCGTAGGGTATAGACATCTACGATTTCACAGTCCCTGCTTCTCTCCGAGTATATCGCTATTCCATGAGGACAGTGCTGTGGACACGGACGCGATGATGTGCCATCGCAGAGGAGGTGAAAAAACCCATTCCGCAAACTTTCGCATACATGTGGTTCAAACCCGGCGCTGTGCGCATAATCAGTGCCGACCGGCGAGATACTTCGTTCATACTCACTGGGTATTTCGGTGAGCCAAGCGTACCTGCTCGGTGAAAAATCCGTGGCCGCAGAACGTACAGAGAAACAGGCTGCCGTGGTGTGAGTTATCAGCAGTCGAAGGTTAGATGACGTGGCACCTTAGTCGGAGATGTATCCAAGTTTGATCAGCTTCCGTCGTGGACGAGGGATGAGAGAGGACCGATAGTGGTTTGGGCGGAAAGTCGATGGTGACAGGGTGGGAATCTGTACTGGGGAGACGATGGGGTGCCAGCCATGTACACCCATTGTTCATACCCGATGTGGCTTGCATGGGCGGGCGGAGGTTAGCTTCGCCCCCTTCGAGCCTTTCCCAAGACTGATCACCGGCCAGGGTACGAGGCGAAAACAACTTATCGTCGAGCTCCTGGACCCCGGGGCCGGGGAATCCGAAGGGTAGTTGTGAGTAATTTCCTGCGGAGAGGGGAAATCCCTGAGGTGGGAAACTTGGAGCATTACGGAGGGGGTATTCCGTAGGAAGGTATTGAATGGGCGGAAGGAAGTGACCGGTGGGTGGAGAACTCAGCCCAGAGTACATCGGCGACCGGTATAGCTCATCGGTGGAAACACCGGCATGAATGGCAGCCAAGGCGTGGTGCGGATGGCCAGGGGGGAACGCCATGTGAGTCTGCAGTGGCTCAAAGCTCGCCAAGTCCAGGGCTTAAATCAGGATCCCGTCGTCGAATGATCGTATGCACGTACTTCTCCGGATCAAAACCCATCAAGGGTGTCCCTAGAGGGGGGAGTCGTCTGTGGGATGCCCGAGGTTGAGACGCGAACGAGACGATGCGAGAGTACGGGAGACGGGTTGTGGGTTTGCGCATGCCGAATGAACCCCGTGCTGGCCAGCAATAAACTGGTGGATTCCATGACCAGGGACTCCTCGGTATATCGTCAAGGGCTTCAGTATCTTCAGAGAACCTGTAAACAGCGTGGTGGAAGAATGGGTACTTACTGATCGGATCTGGGGATCGTGCAAACGAGTCGGACTCGAGCGTGTTCAGCTGGGTCAGATCACATGACCACTGACACGATTTTTTTTTAAAACGTGACCGCTGGAACCACCAACGAACGCCAACCACGATACCTATGTCGCCGCCGACGCTTCACCCCACTGTTAGGGAAACGCTGATAGGAAACCCTCACTTTTCAGGTAAGACGCCAATGTTGCACTATCTCGTAGCTATACTGACTTCTCCGCAGCCTGTCACACGTGCCCTTCGCCTGCAAAACGTTTGCGATTGGTGTGGTCCGGTCGCTCTGCGGAAAGGGCCATCGTGACCTCGTTCGGTTGATCCACAACAGTCCGCATGGAGACGGTGACGCCGGAATCTAGACGCACCTACTTCCTCGGAAGCTATGTAAGTACGTGGTGAAACGTCCGATTTCGTAAGGACGTTGAGGGATCGAGCTCACAGACGTCCCAGGAACGTGGGACATGGAAGTACACGGCCTAAGCCATATCCGAACAAAGACGCCGTTTAGACGCGACCAGCGCGACCACCAATAATCTAGGTATTGTAGGATGCGATGCATAAAACTGATAAGGCATCGAAACCACGCTACTCGCCATCGTTATGTATTCTCAGGTTCCACTCCCAGCATCTCACCTCATTAAAGACTACCAAGACCTTGTGGATGGGATCATCGATAGTCTCTGGGATAACGTTCCACATTTGAAGTGTTGCTCTTTGGTTTCGAAGTCCTGGCGCCCGAGGGCCCAGAGGTGGCTCTTTGTGGTTGTGGCAATCCGAAGTCTGCCATTGTGCATAGGATCTCCTACAACGATGATGTCAGGTAGGTTTCATCCATGTCTTCCAAAAATCCAACGCCGTAACCGTTCACAGGGGAGCATACCAGGAAGCTCCGTCTCATCCAATTCTCATGCGATATGTGGCTCGAGCCTCAAACCCTACGCCTCGCCTCCCCTTATCTCTCTTCATTCCGCGCGGTCACCACCCTTTCATTGCACTTCCTCCCCGTTTACCGCTTCAATGAAGACGACATGAACGCGATATTCGGCCAATTCTTTTCCACCGTCAAGAAACTAGACCTCGACCGTCCTACAAGTTCCCCTCGTGGGTTGATATACTTCTTGTGCAATTTCTCCGCGATGGAGAGTTTATCCGTATCTAGTCCAGAGTGGGTTGAGCAAAGTGATTTGATCGCTCCCGTGGGGTATATCCCCCCTTTCACAGGGAAACTGTACCTTTCCGGGTTTCAGCAAGACTCCACACCATTTATACGGCTTTTATCGAAGTTACCGATAAGTTTCAGGTGGATCACGGTTATGAATTGCGATTGGGATCCTCTGCCGTTCAGTCGTCTCTTGCGTCGTGTGTCTCACAGCCTCAAACACCTCGCAGTGTCTGCTTGGTTTAAAGGTATGCTTCCTATCGCGCGAATTCGTCCTCATCTCACTTAATGCCCTTCCAAGAACACGGGTTTACATCCGCCAACCTCTCCTCCTGCGACGAACTCGAGGAAGTCCGCTTCTTTGCCGGCATGTTCTCCCCAGAAAATATGCCACTAAAGAAGATAGATGCTGCGCTTCGCTCAATAACATCGCAGAAGATGGAGACAATCGTCCTCGACCTCAACACGAACCATATCCCCCAGCGCATCAACCGACAGGTCGCCTATGGGCTAGAATGTTTGGATCAACAGCTCTGCCGCATAGCATCACAATCACCCAACTACGCTTCACAGCAGCTGACGGTGAAACTGTCAGCATACAACCCGTATTCGTTTGGGAGGCATTTTCGTCGGTTTCGGAGGCTTGGGCGATTGATAGTGGGGACAAGGTATAGGGACTCCGATGTATGCATTTGTGGAGAACTTTGTTGGATTGGGGACTATCAATCACTTTAGATAATGTTTTCGAATATGCATCCAATCATCCAAACGAGATAACTGACGCAGCGGGACACATGATTGCAACCAAGCCGCATCAACGAAGCCAAGCGCTCGCCTTCCGCGTTTCCGAACGTCAACAGCGCGGAGTCAGATCAATGAGGACTCCGCGCATTTCTCAACCAACGGTCTACGACGTATCGCGAGGTTCCATAGTATTCTCGGTGAACTCTTCCAATACGACGGGCCAGCACGTTACTCAGAACGGCCGCCTCGCAATCGACCCAACCCCTCGATTTTGGTGACCGACTATCGTCACTCGGCATCTGCGCCAGCGATTGACGGTTCGAGCGGAGGACGGGTGGTCATCTTCAAACTTCTGGTGGCGGCAAATAATACGGTGCGTCAACTCCCACCTCTCCCCAGAATCCCCAGCAGTCATTCGCAGTGATTTTCAGGACGTCTTTGTTCTGGACGCAGATCTGACATACCTTACTGTGAGCTGCGTAGGGCGTGGGCGCCGTTTTACATCCGGACGTAGTGCGTGTCTCCCCTTGGTATCTACGTCGTACATAGTCTCACGTTTTTCACCCCAAGCCAGGATCTACCACACGTCAGACGTATCTTCGCCGAAAAGAATATCTCGAGAACACGGACACCACGAGGCTTTGTCCATCGATGCGCGTCGAGGTGTCAGTCGTATCTTGTTTACGAGTTGCTGCGTGGTAAGTCGACTCTGATCTTGGCCTCGGTAACTGCTCCTTACCAGGAGATGCCTCACGAACACAGCCGAAGGGTCCCCTTTCAATGTATCCGACGGTAAATGTGTCACCCTTCCAGGTCAGTATACGGTGGTTTCCCTGCCATCGCCCCATACTCATTTACTCATGCGGCCGCTTTCGAGGGGGTATTCTCTTCGTTTTCCACGACCACGGCAAGTTATTTTCCAAGTACAAGAATGCTCCACCGTTGGTTGGGTCGGGACGGTCAGAGCCGACACGCATTTCCTGTCGCACCGCCGAAGTAGCTCTGGGCACCTGTCATACACGCTAGTGGAAGTAATACGTAGTAGAGCGTAACCGTAACAGAGGTCGTTCGCTTCAACCACCCACGCGTACGGTTTATAGAACAGGCTGAGTTGGTGGAATCCGACCCTGTTGCGTCCCCGGGTGTTCACCCCAGGGTTCCCAGCCCGTCCGACTGTCGGAAACAGAAAGCGATGATATTACGCCTTGAAGACGGACATGCCCAACAATGCACGACTTCTGAGACGGGACTTCGACTCAGGGTCAGACATCTCACCGCAGAGGCTCTGGGTCGTGCGTGTATTCGTTTTAATTAATGACGTCCGACATATTTTACGGCCTTGACAAATCAAGACTGTCACCGTACCGGTACACTAACCCTCCGCTTCTTCCGCCTCGCCGAAGGACCACCTATAGTCCCCCCCCTTGACCTCCTCGCCCGCCCAGACGTATGTTCCCGACCCTGCGAAACAGAACCAGCCCCAGGACCAAGGGCTCTGGATTATCAGCGAGAACCATGACGAATACCCGCTTGCGGGAGTTGCAAGGATCCTTGTGCGCTGCGAGCCTAAAGAGCGGCAGGTCAAACATTCTGATTCCTTCCATCTGATATTCTTGCAGGTTTCCACGGTACGCTTGGGTGAGGCACCGCAATCTTACATCGAGAACGAACGAGTAAAATTTTCTGGACGTTACAGTGGACAACATCACCGCCATGGCGGGAAATGGCGCTTCGGGACCACAGAAAGAGAACATGATCTGTTCTAACGCTTTGCAGTCATCCAAGGTGACGTTTGGAAGTTCTATGAGGTCTATCAAAAGGCATGAGCACCTCGCGATACAGATCCTACGGCAGGGGACGAACTCACGGTCTCCGATCAACAACACATGCAACCTCTTGAGGCAGGTTCCGATGCTTGAGATAAAGCTTTGGACGGGACGGTAGTCCTCGAACGTGCATCCGCCGATTGCAACCTTCTCGAAGCCAGTCATCTGAGTCGCCAGATAAGAGAAGAATCGACCAGAGCCTTGCGCGAGTCCGTCAAGGTATAGAGCGCCACGCAACCGGGGAGCGCGAGGGAGACGTCGGTCAGACAACCCCGAGACCCGAACCTCTCTTATAAGGTCCGTCTCTCGTGTCCAGTTCGGTCTACAGATTATTGTCTCTTGAAGGCCCGGGAAACTCGTGATGAAATCTACGAGGCTTCGAGGACAGGATATTGGGTGGTCCAATCTAAGCTTCCGGAGTCGCTGAAGAGACCCTCCGAAACACCACTGGAACGTTCCGGATGTAAATGCGGAGAGGAAAAGGCAGGATAGCGTCATGTCTTGAACGCTGTCGAATGACGGAGAGAGGAGGAACGACCCATGTAATCGCGTTGGAGCAAGCCACAATCTTTCATCGTTTGTGAGACGACCCATTAGCTGAGTGGGAGCCGCTTATACATTACCGTATGAGTGATACGAATGATGGTGAGCGCAACGGTACATTACCTCCAAAGTTGCTGGCATCTCCGTTCGAAGAGACGCGCCTGGCGTCGAGGTGCCTCTCGGCGATATCGTCGATCACGATCAAGGATCTGGAGTGGTTTTCGAGGAGGACGGAGAACATGATGGAGACGACGAGTTGCGTCTGTGAGGTATGGTAAATGACCCTTGTATGAGATTTTATCGCGAATGTACCCCATTGTTCCCCCTATTCACGTGGGGTCTCGATCCCTCAATGGAATCTGTTATGAGTACGTCCAATAGGGTATGTAAGTCAGAAACTATCGTGACAGTGCCTGGGGAGGGGGAGGAGGGATCCAAACCCAGGGCTCGTACGTTCGTAGACCCAGTATGGCGCCCGTAGGGGCGTCTAGAGGTTGGCAGAAGACAGAAGCTGACCGACACAAAGGCGGATCCGAATGGAACGCTGTCATCATCGTTCCACCGTGCCTGGGAGGTCAGTACTTCTCCGATCGGGCTACACCGCCGGCACCGCCGGTACGTCTCGCCTTTCACTGTTGTCCGGTACGTTGATGTACGTTGGTGGCTTGGATCGCTCCCGTTCAATCCCAGTTGGGTCGGATCAGATCAGCGACGTTCGATCACGAAACGAGTCGGAGACGTTCCCCTTCGATCATCCACCACACCACTTCGGGCTACCGCGAGACCTTTTCTCCCAGTCGGAGACGTTGGTGCTATG
>Ga0307517_10000973_pt1 | contig 48541 bp, 19 predicted proteins | sample 23_EM_MG_FD_194515 | JGI IMG/M metagenome (GOLD analysis project Ga0307517, IMG submission 194515) | Populus trichocarpa ectomycorrhiza microbial communities from riparian zone in the Pacific Northwest, United States - 23_EM | ecosystem: Host-associated > Plants > Roots > Unclassified | place... | reverse complement strand
TAAAGATCTATTTAATCTTGACTATTTAGAAATATTTTAAATTTTAAAATTATATTTGTTTGGCATTGTGTTTGTATTGCATAATTTATAATTAATTTATCTTGAATTTGAATTATGCTTGTTGAATATATATATATATATATATATGTGAACAGTATAATCTCGAAACGGCACGCCGAAACACTCCGAAACTGAAACATTTCATTGTAATTAAAAAAACAAAACACCTATCAAAACAGAATTGACAACGTTATTACAAGATCAAGGCTATAATATTGCCAAGTGGGAAGAGGTGGATTTTCGTCCAGTAGAGAGGGTTGACCTTTTTCGAGTAACGGAGTGGCTGAAAGTTCGAGAAAAGCACACATTTTTTAAAAACATATATTAAAATTATAAAAAAACATCATCTTAATATTTTTTTAAAAAAACTCTTTTAAATAAAATATCCTCACTCACTAACACTAAGGCATCGTTTATTTTTACGATGTAAAAATATTTTTGAAAAAATTTAAATATTTTTTAGTATTTTTAAATTATTTTGATGTGTCGATATTAAAAATAAATTTTAAAAAATAAAAAAATATATATTATTTAATATATTTTCAAATAAAAAACACTTTGAAAAACAATATTACTCGAGTAAAAAAAATGTATTTTTTAATTAGAAGCACTGAAAATAAAAACATATCATGATCTTAAAAATAAGTTTTTATTTTAAAAAATAAAATAATACCTTGATGTTTTTTATGTGATCGAAAAAGAAAAATTAACGTGATAAAATTATTAATTTTGGGATCACGGGCTTAGCCCAATAAAAAGAAGGTTAGGCATGTGGGTTTGAGTTTCTTCCTTTATTTTTCTAAAGGTACACCACATGTTCTGTGCCCTATAATTTTTTTTTTAAAAAAATAAGTGAATAATGCGTTGTCTATATTGGCAAACAAAAAGTCATTTGTTATGCCGAAAAGACGGGGGCTTAGTTTCAGAACCTCATAAATCTATTTTCAATCATTTTAATCTAAAAATATCATATAAACATTATATAAAATTATATTGAATTCCTTGTTAATCTTAAAACACCCTTCAATTGATCAGAAACTTAAAATTAAACTGAAATAAAAGAAATTGTTTTGAATTTTAATCTACTTTTTTTGATAAAATAAAAATTTCAAACTATCTTAATGACATCTCTTGGCAAGATAATTCATTAACATTGAAATTGGCCTTTTTATTGTTAAAATGCGGCAAACCAACCTTTTTCTCTATTTTCCTATTCTTTCCATAACTTTTTTTTTTAAAAAAAGTCAATGACCGAAATATTAAATGAATAAAGATTAGAATCAAAACGTACATTATAGAAACCATAGGAACCAAAAATTTGTAAACCAGCTCAATATCAACCAAAATGAAGTTTTTCACCAAAAATGAAAGGGATCCCATTTGTTTCTTTTTTTGGGGTTTTTTTGTTCCGTCTCCTTTAAACTCATTTAATTTGACTTATGTTCAATTTTTAAATTTATCAAACACTTCGAATTCACAACAATATACAAAGAAAAGAAAATCTCAACACATAAAAATACTACCAACATTACATGTAAGGATGGAATTGAAAAGGAATAAGATTTGATGACCAAAATAAAAAATAAAAGGCGGCAATGTTCATTTAACAGTGCGTCTACAATGAATCTAGAGAAATGTAAAGTAATGATTAGTAAAAAAATAAATAAAATAGTTTTGTTGTACAATATCCACGATTGGCCAAACAAACCATCAAGTGCGATGCAGTAATTAAAGTGCGACACCCTGGCCCTTGTTCGACACTGCATATGGTCTTTGGTTTGCACCAGTGGCTAATCCCAACCCAAACCCATATCAACTCGCGAAAGCTTCATCATACAAAACGGGATGTACAATATAATCGAGGGCTTGGCTACAAGGCCACGCATGTCTGAACCTTGCTACTCTATTTCGCCTTCTGATTTGTTAATTTCGGAGTCGGCAACAAGTGTAGTTGTATGATTGTGTTTTTGTTGGCAATTTGCTCTTTATTAAGGTTGAAAGGGAAGTGATGGTGTTCAGCATATGATGGGGTTCACCAAAAACCTTACAGATATTTTTTTTTTTCGAGGCGAGTGGACGGCTAAGAATGTTGGACTTAGCACAAACTCTTGCAAACAAGTTTTCTATTAGGTTTCAAAACTCGTTGGTGTTTAAGTTAACACAAGTGAAAGAGTAAAATATCTTTTAAAAAATTTGAATTTTTTTTAATTTCAACTTAATATGTTTTTAGTATTTTTAAATCATTTTATTGTGCTGATGTTAAAAATAATTTTTAAAATATAAAAAATCATCATTTTGATATATTTTTACATGAAAAGTTATTTAAAAAGCAACCGCAACCATACTCCCAAATAGAATATAAGTAAGGTTGAAAATGACATATCTTATTGTTCAAGGCAGTTTATATAGTCCTACTATCTATAGTCTTGGGTAATATCTGAGAGTGTAGTAGTGAATATTTTTTTAAAAGTTTTTTATTTGAAAATGAATTATAATAATATTTTTTATTTTTAAAAAATTATTTTTAATATAACACATTAAAACAATTTAAAAACATAAAAAAATTAATTTAAAATAAAAATAAACTAAAACATAAAAATAAACACGATCCTAGACTGCATGGTGACACATGCTTAGAGTGACAACAAGCCTCTCTCAAAATTGTACGAGTTTTAGGTTTCATGAGTTGTTCATTGTTAATGGAGATTGCAGAACCAATCTCCAGGGTGAAATGCACCTGAAGATGAACTGTTGATGTCAAGTTGTATCTATCCGTAACTAGCCTTCTGCTACCTGGGGTGTTGCCTTACTGGACTCTGTGAATACCATGGGTCTAGTCTAGAGATGGACATTGTGAGCTTGTTGGGTCAACCAGGGAGTTACACCATCCTTGCCAGGTTTAATGAAAACATGGACCACATGATATGCCCAAACCCAAAAGGATGTAATCTGCGTTTAGGTCTCGGATGCTCGGAGAAGTGCATGACCCATTAAAGGATCGGGCTTAGGTGTCTCGTAGACTTTGTCTCGCATTCTGGGTCATGAGCTAGGGGATCAGCCCCTCTCTATCCAATTCAGATTTTAGAATCATCAACATCATGCGACTAAGGACAGCTACAATGAATGAAAGCAAGCCATCGCATTCGCACAAACTTCACCGAACATTTCGAAATACGGCAGGTAAGCACTGGTTTATGCTTAAGCGTATAAGAATATTTGGGTCTGCATACAGGTAGTCCAAAACTGGCCTTCAATGTATCATAAATGTAACTAGTCTAAATCTGACTTGAAACATAGCATAGCTTGAAGATGTCTAATATGACTTGTGAAGGGGACGAGGTCCCTGATTTACTATATAATAAACAACACCGCTCCACTTCTCGAATGTGAATCTGTTGAAGTTAGCTGCAAAACTTCTAGGCTTGATGGAATCATCCCTCTCCATCGCGGGGGAGGTCCCAGGTGAGAGAGAAAAAATGTGGTTGGGAGTAAGGTCAGAACTACTGTCTTTAAGAAAAGAGAAGAGGAGTAAGTAGCTGCTGCAAAGCTAGCAAACAGATTAGGGACCCTTTTTTGATGGCATTGGAGAAAAAATAATACACAACACAAGGTCCCATAAGATTAGCGAGTGCTTCAACTTTCCATAATAAATGAAAGAGCTAACTGCCTCGCCTAAGATCGAATCTCCCAACCTAATATTACATGCATTGACCATATTAAGTGTACCGGTGAAGTGATTTGAGGACAAAATGCTGTCCTGTAAGTTCTGACCTTGCAACTCTTTAACCGACACAGAGCGCTGAAAATTAGTGATGTGAGATTAGCAGGCACTGATCGATCATTAGCACCTGCAGGGTGAAAGCCCAATAAACAGGTAAATAAAAATTGAAGAGGATTTGCTGTTCATGAGTAGGTAAGTATGCATAAAGAATGTTTATAAATTAGCAAAGAGCTTACAAGCATTGGTGCAAGTGGCACGTCCCTAGATCAACGTTTTCTCTTTCTCTTGATGTCTCTGGCCGTGCTAGCCTTCTTGGAGTCTGGATCTGATTGCAAAGCTAGCAACTTGGCCCCTACAGCAGAACTCCACAGGGCCCTTTCTATGTCTGATGGTGTAAAAATGTCCCTCGCTGAACTTAATTCCTTAAATATTTTCAACAGATAAAACACCAGCAAGTCAAGGAGAACTTGTATTACTTCAATTCCTTCAACAAACAACATTTGCACATGCAGAAAGAAGGATAATGAATCTTGGGCCTTTAAGCTAACATACAAGATATCATGTTAAATTGAAATCACATGATGGTTCAGTATACCAAATTGGCAAAGTGAAGAGGATGTTTCAGAATATTAAATTTTCTAGAATGTGTTTTAAAACATTCCCATTTCCAGTACTTGAGCAATCCTGCCATAAACTAATTTATCTAATTTCTCTAATGTGTAAGGTGTGGCCAAAGCTTTTGCTGAACTTTTTAACCACTGTTCAGTTAACCATCATCAAAGAAAACTCTAATTAAATAATTATAGCTACAATATCCCAAGTTTTGATCACATGATTAGACATGTAAATTACTTTGCATAGCATTGCTGCCCACCAACCACTTTACGAGCTCCCACATAAAGCTTCCTAAATTAACACACTTTTTTTTTTTGTGAATTTGAGCCCCCCTTTTAACTGGTCCGAAGCAACCAGCAAATTTAGTATGATGAGAGGACATTGCGTGCTTCTTACAGAAATAAGGCAATGATACAAAACTAGCAAGACTTGAAACTCCATTTATATCACTACATATTTCCCATCTTTTAAATTTCATATTCGCTGTCTTTGACAACTCATCAATCTCCTACATTTTACAAGAGTCTCTTCCATTCTGAGCACCCACTTATAAATACGAAAACGATACTAATCAAAGACCAAGATTGACATTATCGAGAGAACAAAAACTTTTATTCACTAATTCCTCTCAAACAATTTTATGGTTCACTTCTGATGCTTCAGAATAGAGCCATAATGTCCTTTATTGCTCAAAAACAATAAACAATATGCTTTGGAGTGATGCAGAACTTGAATTTGATTTATTAATAGTGTTCCTAGTTTATAAGCTCATAATTGTACACGCAAAAGCAACAGAGTTGTCTCTACTACTAAGTTGATGTTTAGGTCCATGTTGCCTTAACTAAGGATTCCATCCAGAAAAAAGCCACAAACAGATAAATACAAATACACAGAAGCGCCAGAAATATCATCAACTACTTGTTATTGGAACAAAACATACTGTAGGAAAGCATCTGTGAAGCATAAATTAGTAGATTGGAAGCGATACATGTACAATAAATCTGCTTTCAGATGACAGCAGACAATATTGTAAGATCCAGAATCATGAGACATCCCGCTAAAACAATTTTTTAAACAATATTGGTCCCCCCCCCCCCCCCCCTCCAATTAAACCACCATTATGTGACAGCTGCGAAAGCCCCATTTTCCAGGGACCATCTTATAATTTCCCAATAAAAATAGCCGAGAAAGCACAGTCCATCTTAAATTAAGAACATGTTTACAAGCCAGTACAATCAGTCACAATACTATGCAAAGCAATAACCAACCCAAAACAAGATACGAATGTCAATGTCCTAACTCCTGAGTCAGATTGAAACTTCCATCCATACAGATGACAAGAAGCAGTGACAGAAATACAATTAAAATATCCGAAATCAAGACAATGAGAAGTGAAAAGAACACCACTTTTTAATCGTACTAACAAAAGAAAAATGAAACTGACCTTGGATTTTGTCTGCAATTTATCAACAAACAATAGATACTGCTTCAGTGTGTAATCTTTAGAGTTACCAAGAACTGCCTCCATGGCCTATCACCATCATCACAACAAACCAAATAATGAACACCCAAACATAAAAAAAAAAAATCAAAACAATTTCCCATGAAAATTACCTCATCAGACATGAAAGGTGCTACATCAGGCGCATAAGCAGCCAAAACGGCAGAGGCGGTTGCCGGACCAACACCTTTTAAAACCGTAAGCGCAGACACAGCTTTGGATACATCAGGAAGCGATTCAAATGCCTTTTGAGAAGCCGATTTCACGTGCGATTCGTCCAAGGACGACACAAAATCCAGCAAACGCGGTCTGAAATGAACATTAAATAAGCCAAGTAATAACCACTCGTGCTATAAAGAAGTTAAGTAAATAATAAATCTTAGCACCTCCATTTGCCACGGGAGAGTTTCCATTGCATGAGCTTGGAGAGCTCGGGAGTGGTGATGTGTGGGTCAGGGTTTCGTTGGTGAATGAGAGAAGGGAGTTCGATTCTGTAAAAATCGTCAAGAGAAACGAGGTTTGGTTTGTTGAGAGATTGAATTCGGGCTGGGTATGCAGAGAGGGAGTTTTTCCATAAGCTAACGTCGGAGCTCCCAAACTCCATCGTTTCCGTTGTAGTTGTTAGCCGGAGGCGGTTTTTTTAAAAAGAAGAAAAAAAATTATGCCTCCTGTGTATATGGACCCTATAGCAAACTGATTCATGGGCTTTTAACTCTATGGGCGGCCTTGTTTTCCTTCCACCACTTCAAATAATATGCCACTTTGCTGAGGTCACGATCATGAGAAAATCTATAGTGATAACAAGGTTGCTGTCCGAACTATGCTGCGACTGGGAAAAAAAAAAGATTTAATATAAAAAAAAAGAATGTTTAGATTGTGAATTTTTTTATTGTCATTTAATATAACCTAGGTGTTTATTTAGCACAAGTTTTCAAATTAAATCATATTCAACTTGTATTATAAATCTACATTGTTCAAAAATAATTTGAATAATAAGTAAACACATAATTTAGTTTTTAAAAAGTTTAAGATAATTTTTTTAAATAAATATTAAGACGATAAAATATTGGATTAATTCAGGCCTCACGACTTGACATATTAAACGCGTGACCTGAATTATAAACTACACTCGTTAAATAAATTTTTAATTAATTTATAAGAGAAAAGTAAATACCACTATATTTATAAACATCCCTTAAATTAGACCAAGAAGTATGATACAAAACTAGTTTTTTTTTTATCGTTTTGATATGTTTATATTAAAAATAATTTTTTAAATAAAAAATATTAAAAAAAGAAACAACTATTTTTACGCTCGTAGATAACCTCCTAAACCATTCTTCACGAGGTCGTGATGAACCTCTACGGGAAAGTTTGTTCCCTCGAAAACCGAAATGGACTAGAGTTGTGGAAGGGTGGGAACTCACGGGTTGCAGAAGGCTACAGAACAAAGAAAATCTTTTAAAACAATACAAAACCTTTGGGTGTCTAAGTTAAATAAAGATAGAGGAGAAAAGAAAGTTTTAAAAGACTATGATTTTGTAAAGAATAGCTTGAGGAAGAAGAAGAAGATGGAGATGTCCTCTTATTTTAGGGCTCGAGGCATTTTGTATAGCCTTGAACTAATCAAATCTCGAATTAGAGAGGTCACGTGAGTGTGCTGCAGGCAGGCGATTAGTTTAGGACCAGTGGATCGTTTAGTTACTGTAAAAGCTGATTCCGGTAGAGAGAGCTTTGTGTGCTGTATAAAATAACCTCCGAACCAGTCAGAGATCGCCACCTCTTATTCGCAAAAAAGCAACCATTCGTTCAGAGTCGAATATGAATAAGATCATAGAGACCAAAAATCAGAATGTAATATTTTTTCCGAGGATTTCCCCCTCGGTGACGAGGTACACGGGTTCCTTCACTGGGGTCTGGATGACCTCCAAGTGGGGTGTATTTTGTCCCCAGCCGGATGAGAGATGCCGAGTCATTGCGTGTTCATACTGTCAAGTTTTTTTCTTGTCCAATTTTAGTAAAACCAAGTCAGTTTATATTTGTATTTAATTTTGTCTTAATCACACCAGTAAATACCTGATCTAAATAAATCGAAAAACATTAGATGCTCAGATGATCGAGTGAAATTACAGGGATAGATCGACAGAATAAAATTAAAAATTAATCTTTTTGTTTTCATTAGGAAAGTGGGAATGGAGGGTTTTAATTTTAAATCCGTGGTCTCTTTAGGATGGAGTAAAGGTATTCACCACTGAATTCCTCTCGATCACTCTTGAGATCTATCATGATTATCACACGTACATTATCATCCCTAAATTAACTTTAAGAAAAGTGTCGTTGTCTAACAACAAAAAAGCTTTTTAGTATGATATTGTCCTCGATTTAACTTTGAATGGGTGCCCTCGGTCCTGGAGAATTTTGGGCATCATCACGCCTCTTCATCTTTACCTGCAAATAATAGATGAACGGTGTAATTTAATTGGTCATGTTTTAAAGATTTTCAATTTAAATTTTACAAAATTTAAAATCATTGAAGACTTAAATTAATTAAAATAAAATTGTTTTTTAAATAAAATTATAAAATAAATAAAATCATAAATCAACTCGGGTTTTTCACAAAGTTATGCCCAGAACATCCTTGCCAATACCATAGCCATTTCTCTTGATCATAGATTATCCCCGGAACATCCTTGCCAATTGCTCATATGATTCACGGCCTGGGCCACAATGGGTTGTCGGTCATTCTAATGGGCAAGGTCGGGTTTTTCACAAAGTTAAACCATGTAAATCATTCCTTTACTATTTTTTTAACACAAACACCTCAAATTCTTTAACACAAATACCTCAAATGGGCCAAATTTCAAGTTGACACGTTAGTCCGTCGGTGTTTTATAACACTGCTCTCTTTACACATTGATTGATATTTATGTGATGAAGGCTGTACACATTGAGGGACGGGGGCCCATGGATCCGAGTACATCATTTCTTTTTTTCATTTATTTAAGCGATAGAATTTAGGACCCACCTCAAACAAATAAAAATGCATCCTGACAGCCTCATTTCCTCACCAGTTCCCTTGTCCATTTATATCATACTCTCTCTCTCTCTCTCTCTGTATAATGCTATAATGATTTATTAAAGGCTGTTTGGAAATTATTTTTAAAATATTTTTTATTTAAAAATATATAAAAATAATTTTTTTATTTTAAAAAAAATTATTTTTAATATCAGCGTATCAAAACTGTTTAGAAATACAAAAAAAATAACTTAAAGTAAAAAATATAATTTTTTAGACGCAAAAACAAATAATTTATTAGTATATCATTCTGATTCTAATTAGTTCAAACCTACTTACAATATGAAAATGATAAAAGTACCAAAATCGGTACAGGGAATTCTAGTTCCAAAGAATTTCCCAGAAAAACATATGAAAAATCCGATTTTAGTTGACCGATACATAGATCCCCATCCACTAATTTTTAAAAAGAAAAAAAAAAAAAGAAATCTTCTTCAATTGTAAACTATATTCCAAACAAGGTCATTTAGTTGATTAGCAAGATATTAAAAATCACGGACTGGTTTATTTATTTAATAAGCATATAGGCTGGGAACTGTGCAATCAATTGTTTTCTAAACATATAATATTTACTAAGTTCACGTGCATGTACATGCAATCTTGTCACTCAATAAAATAAAATATGTAAAGTATCAATTAAAGTTAAAACGCTCTCTCTATTTTAAGCTGTGTTGTTGTCTTTGCAGACCGCACATGATAAAATATTACTACAACAACAACAACTAGTTTCGAAGACAAATTTGATATTATATACTTATTTGTCAATCAATAAAATAAAATGTTAAATTTGATTTTATTTTTATTTTTTATTTTAAAAAAATAAAGCAATGATGAAGCAGATAATCTTCCATGATCTACATATATAGTCATTAGCAAGAAAGACTCCATTTATCTCATTTAATCTGTAATCATATAACGCACGATTTAATTCACTAGATTAATAACACTTGAGCTAATTTGATGGGTAGAGAATAAGTGAGTGGCCAATAGAAAATCTTGTGGTGTTTATAAAATAATTATGAGTAGTTATTTATTAAATTTACTTTGAAGAAAAATATAAAGCGAAAATCGAATTTAAAATCTATATGAATATTCTCAATTATATTTAATGTTTTTTCAATCTTGTCTCTCTTGTTGGTGTTTATCTCTTATGAGTAATTATTCTTTAAATATGTTATAATGTTACTCTGATTTATTTAAGGGTGATTATTTTCGGTTTGGTTTTTATCAACAAAAATAATTAAATTGGTTTTTTTTTTGAAAAACAAACCGAAACCATTTAAACCGACCTGTTTCGGTTCGATTCAGTTATTTTAGAACAAAACCGAGTTTTTTCTGTTTGACTCGGTTTTTTTTGTTCGGTTTTTTCGGTTTCAGGCTTATAAAACCGAAACTAAACCAAACCGGTTGATTTTTTTAAAATTATAATTAATTTTTTTTAATAATATGATTTTTTTATTATTTTTTTAATTTTTTTAATTTAATTAATTTTTTAATTTTTTTACTCATTCTTATTCCTAGATCAAATGGGATAAAGAGGGAACGGATCTTTCCAGAATCTTAAATTGCTGGTTAGCCTGGTTTGGTAGAAGGTATAATCACATCAACATTAATAGGCTGATGCTAAAGTAGCTATAAACACGCAGCCTCTCTTGCCGAATTTAAAACTATTCTGAGCTTGACAAAAGATTTTACTATGCGGTTGTTAACTTGTTACTACACAATTATTTATGTCTTGCGTGGCACTGACAATATTATTGGAAAAAAATATTATTCGTTTGAGGTCAATCTGATGCGATATGCACGCCATGATCAGGATTATAATCAACGCTGGCGGGTCCATCACATTAATTCATCAAACGAGGTGTTTATATCACCTTTTTAAATGCATATACCTCTTCAATGGACATTTAAATGGAAAAACATCTAACTATATATCACCCAGTCAAGTCAGCCTTTGAACCTCTCCTTGATGGAATGATTGCTGGGCAAGAAGCGTCAAAAACACAACAATAATCAAACATTATTTACCCTAATTGATTACACAATTAAACAAACAGTCACAATAAATTAACATCAAAATTTTTATATGAAAAATCTCGATGTGAAAAAATAATAGAACCATAATCTACCTAAAAACCTCTACTATCAATCACAATAATGGGTAAATAAATGTTATTTCTTTATTAAAATTAAAAGTTATAAGATAAATCATCAAAAACAATATATTCTTAGAATACATTTATACTAAAAAAAAAAATTGAAAAATTTTACAAAACTGACAATCATGTTTATGTAAAGAACAAACCAATTTAGACACTTTAATATTTAATCCAACCATACTGAATAAAGAGTTATGTATCCAGAACTTGTTGTTAAAACTTTAATTTGATCCAACGGTAAATCAATTGCCTATAAAAACTTGAACGAAGACTACTCAAGCTACCCTCTTCTTGTTTTTTCTCTTTTGTATATGTCGGCTAACCCACTTAAAAATAAGTCAAAATTAGCTTTTTATACATAGATACTTATATCATCTAAAAGGCTTTGTCCCTCTTTTTTTTAGTTTATATAGGTTATGATCCAAGAGCTTAGGGACTAAACCTAACAATTCTTCCTCTCCTGTCTTCTTATTTGGGGGGCTACACTAAGCTCGCTTACCTTGGTTGTCATATTTAATACATTATTATCAGCATGAATCTTTTTAACAACAAAAATTTTTATTTTCATAGCATCTATAATCCATTGGTATCTAATTTGAATGTGCTTTGATCAAAAATAAAAAGTAGGATGCTTACTAAGATGGATTGCATTCTAACTGTTGTAATGCAACACAAAGTTCTCTTGGACTAGGCTAAGTCCATGTGAGAACTTTGTCATTCATTACACCTTATTCACATTGTCCCATTAAGTAAGAGCAATATATTTATCATTTATAAAGGATAATGCAATATATTTTTGCAATCTTGAATGCCGTGAAACTGCTCCCCCCTACAAACATTGTTATGGCTCATTTTTTACACTTTATTTTTTCATGTATTTTCAAAAATATAAAATATCAAAAATATATCTTTTTATATGATTTTGTCCATTTATAGTCATTTCATTTCATGATTTAGGTTTATACTGAACATACTTACAAGTTTTACATCCATTATTTATAAAACTATTGATAACAACATTTTTTCTAGATTAAAAAAGATCATCATCCTAATATAACTGACCATACACATTTGGGAGGTGAAATGGAAAATCGTCATGTAAAGTGAAATTTGGAATTAATAACTTACAAATGCTAAAAAGATAATAAAACATACTAATAACAAATCGATTATTCAGCAAGAAAACATGGTAATTACCAAGCGATTCCAAATTCCAATCCCTTCCCTTGTTATGTAACAGCACATGTAAAAGTGACAGGAATCGGCCACTGCTTGAACGATTCAACAAAAAAGTGCTCTTTTCAATTCTTGGCAAGCTACTTCTCGAGTCTGAACCAATTCAGGTTGTGGGATAAAAACTTCATCTCTAGCGGGGGGGAGTTACTGTACCTGCATCTAGTGGAATTAGACTGTCCTGCCATGCTCATGAGCACACCAGTAAATAGCTCGGTAGGTTCGCACCACTTGCGCGGTGACTGATTTGCAGTCAATATTCCACGATGGAAGGCGCCTGAATCATCCTTCTATTGACCAGATAAACAGAAAATAAACATGATCGTTTTTTGTAGAATAAAAAAAGATGGACGTGACTTGACGACTCTTAAAAAGTTCGAGTTCGTGTATTGCTTGACTTAATCTCAAGACGGGTACTAGGTGGTTGCTGGCGAAAGGATCAACAAATTAGCAAGGCATTTTTATTTTGTTGTGCAAAGGAATACAAACGCGTGTTTGACTATGGTAGATGCGCGCGGCTGACTTTTTCATTAGCAAAAACATTCGTGTTTTTTTCCCCATCCATTTAGACTGTGTTTTAAAAAAATCTTGATTTTTTTTTTGTTTTAAAATAATTTTTTTATATTTTTAAATTATTTTGATGTACCGATATTAAAAATAAATTTTAAAAAATAAAAAAATTTATGCATTTACAAGCGAAAAACACTTTGAAAAATAACTTTGAAAAACAATTTAGTATTTGACTAAAAAAAAAAAAGAACAAGTGTGTGCGGCTCACTCACTTGCGAGTAATAGGTGTCCATGCTTTTTAGATGACGCCTCCTAACATCTAAAAATATCAATATATCATGTCATTGGATATATCATCAAGTCCTTTTACTTGTGGAGTGGCGCGTGTCAGTATTGGTAGTGTAGTTTGTTTCGGTAGATCTTTTTTTTTCTCCCTTGCTTTTCTCTTTTCTTCCCAAAAAATTACAGTTTAGCTCTCTTGGTTGTTGGTATTTCAACTTCATTCTTCATTATTTTGATTTTTAGTTTTTGTTTTTGTTTTTGATCATTTTATAAAAGTTTTATTTATTTTCAATTTCATCCTTCCATTCTAATTTGATATATATATATTTCTCAATTTAGTCATCATTCTTTTGATTTCTAATTGTTTTTCTTGTTCATTTTATAAAAATTTTATGGGTTTTTAATTTCATTTTTCAATCCAAAAGGGTCATGATTTGGAGAAGTTAACACGGGATGTTTTTTTTTTAAAAAAAAAAATTTATAATTCTTTTTATTTTTTATCGAATTATTTTAATTTCATGATTTACGTTGCAGGTTTGACGGGATACCCCGGGTTGACTCGATTCTAATTACCGAGATTACAAGTTTATCATGCTAAATTAGATTGACCAAAGTCTTTTTTATGATATTTTTTATCTTTTTTATTTAATGGGTTGTAAATTAAAATATATCGTTTGTTTTCAAACCTTCATAATCACTTTTCTTTGTAAATTGAACCGTGTATGTTTCTTAAAAAAAAAAATACTTACGATACTTGAAAATGATTTTTTAATCAGTCCAGTGCCACGGTGAAGTGCGAGCAAAAGCTAGTACATGACTATTACCTGCTCGTATATGTTTAGCATGGAATAGTCTGCAAGAAATTTGTAAGTTTTTTGTATTGGTACTTAACAGTAACATTATCTTGAAGTCATGCTGTCATCTCTGGACAGGGTGACTTGAGTTACTGGGACGGGTAACAAAGGTTTGATGCCATTTGTAATTTGTATTGTGCCGGCCTAGTAAAGTATATGAAGCGTCCAACTTTCAAAAGGTCCTTACTCCTTATTCAATTATGAGGGAGAGAGTCAAGTTGGAGAAACGGAAAAGGAAAAAGAAAGTGATCAAAACACCAATTTCCAGCATATTATAATGGCGTTATAAAATTCATCTGATAAAACTTAATCTCCCGAGTCAATTGGACATATTTAGGAGTTTAAAGTAGTCGGAAAAAAAAATGTAGATCTTGAGTTTCATTGTATAAATAGTTTTTGAAAATTAATTGGATAATTTATTGGTTAAAAGAGTGTTAAAATGGAGTTGAGGTTGAAAACATTTGAGGCATTTTATGTTAAAATGTCTTAATAAAGCACTTTTAATAGAGAAAATCCAGCTATCATGACTTTTCAGAAATTAACAAGATAAAATGGATGATTCGTTGTCCACTTATAATTATAAATGTCATTTACTTGTATTTATTTTGAATAAAAGTTTAAGTTATTAGATTTATGTAATTCTCTAACACATCCCTTCAAATTAAAGCCTTTTAAGTTTAAAACTTATACGGACTCACACTACCTTACACTTAAATTCTGTAAAATAAAATGGAGGTGATGAGATTCGAACTCATGATCGCTTGGTCAATAAGGCTCTGATACCATGTTAAAAATCATCTCAACTTAATATCTTAAGCTATTGGATGAAGCCTCGAGATATAATTTATGTTATTCTCTAACGCATCATCTCAAGTGAAATTTTTGGGGCTTGAAACTTGCACATGTCCATACCTTTTTGTGTTTAATTTATATTAAATAGAATAATGGGGTACTTAGATTCGAACTCGTGATCATTTAGTCAACACGGCTTTGATATCATGTTAAAGAATCATCTCAACTTAAAAGCTTAATTAAACTATTAGGTTAAGGCTGTAAAATATCCCTTCACATACTCACATTATTTTAAGTTTAATTTATATCAAATACAATGAAGATGGTGAGATATGAACTCATGATTATTTAGTCAATAAGACTTTAATATCATATTAAAAACTATTTTAATTTTAAATTTAAATTATTCGACAAACAAAATATGAAATATATAATTCTCCATTTACTATAGAGTAGGCATGCGTGACCTTGATGGGAATAGCATGTTTCCTATTTAAATACTATTACTTAATCTTAAGATTACCAAACTAACCTTGTTTCTGGTTTTTAGATAGAAAAACTAACCTCGTTCTTGATTCTTTGTTTTTTAATTCAGATATGGACTCCAATGAAGCAATCTGAGGTTGTGAATAACATTTTTTCCCTATGTTTTCTATAATTAATATTTATTTATTGTTATTTCCTCTTTTATTTCGTAAAGATAGAATCCTACTTAATATTATACATGTTACCAAATATCATCTTATATTTATTTATTTTTCATTTTAAAAAATAGCAAAATCATATAATCGGCTATGCCCATGCTTATCAGAAACCTAACGAGTAAGGCCACCTTAAATTCAGTGGTAAACCGTCTTTAATTCCTGGGTTAAACGACACCACGTACCTAATAGCTACACACCATAATTGCAAAGGTTGAACACAAGAATGTCCACGTCGATAGAAGGTGTGAGCGAACAATAAAGGTTTCGCAGTCAAGAAAATTCAGTCGATATTGCACTGCTCCTTTAGGTAAGTTGAGGAATTTAGATTTGACCTGTGAAGTGGCTCGGTTATTTGATCACCGCCCTGATATGCTTGTGGTTGTCAACTATTGACTTTTACTTTTTCTTTGGATAAACGACAATTCTGTTATATTTTCAATTATAATATACATGTTTGGTTTAACATTAATTGGTTGATTTCGTAATTCTATTTGCTACTTCTTTTATTTTAACATTAACTATTCAATACTATTCACGTTTACCGATGTATACGACTTTCATTTCGTAGGGATTTCAGGCGCTTGGCAGTGTCTTTACTATTATTTTCATATGTTTTTTAAAAGTATTTTTGGCTTGAAAAGTTATTATATTAGTATTTTTTAATAATTTAGATGTGTTGATATTAAAAATAAAAAAATCTAAAAATAATTATTTTAATATTTTTTCAGGTTAAAAGTTATTTTGAAAAATAAAGTGCACCATAATCTCAAACACTTCAAGTATTAACTTTGTTTATGCATTCAAAAATCTTAAATCAATTGAAATTGAAAGTAATGACTTTGATAATTTAAGAAATGAAAGATTGAAAATTAAACATATATTCCAATTGAAGTTCACAACAAGAAAATTAGAAAACACCAACAAAATATTTCTTTGACGAGTAAACACTATTATGTCAGCCATTTACATTGCCAATGAAATTACCGAAAAAAATACATCTTCGAGAAAAGTTTTGTTAAGGATATGCTATCTGGCAGCGTTTCCATTGGCATTACAAATTATTGACGAAGAGACCGATGAAATATTGACGCCAAAGAAATGAAATGCACCAACTAGGATTGTGTGTCCAAAGGCCTTTTAGTCTTTTCATTCTAGTTTTCTTGTTATTACTAGGTTCACCAACGGTAATTTCATCGTTTTATATCGATTTAATATTATTTGAATGGAAAAAGTGGCTAGCACGTATGGCGCACACGCCAACACATGGAAGGCATCTGCGCACTTCAGGCGGCACCTCTTAGTGGAAAAAAAATGCTTTTCCACCGTGTTGTTGGATGTGTCGTTGTGTTTTTTTTCCTATTGGTGCGGCACATGTCGATGGTGGTGAGGCGGTTTATCGTCGATGAGGCTTCGTTTTTTTTTTCTTTTTTCTCTCCACCCTTGAAGATTACAAGTTGGTCCTCTTTATTATTGATATTTCAACTTTAGTCTTTATTCTTTTAATTTATGATTGTTGTTTTTTGGTCCTTTTATGAATGTTTTATTTGTTTAAAATTTCATCATTCAATCCCAATTTGTCATATGCTATATTGTTTTTTCAATTTAACCCTTATTCTTTTGATTTTTTTAATTTTTTTCCTTGATCCTTTTGTAAAAAATTTATTGGTTTTCAATTTCATCATTCAATTCAAACTTACGATATATTATATTTTTCAATTTGATCCTCATTCTTTTGATTTTTTTTATCCTTTTGTTCAAGTTTCTTTTCTTTTCAGTTTCACCCTTCGATTGGAAATTTATAGTTTTCCTATGATTTATTTTTTATTTTGATTTTTATCCTTATTCTTTTAATCGCTATTTTTTAAAATATTTCTGGATACTTTTTTTTTATTTTAGATCATTTGTATGATTGTTTTTTTTTATTTCATCCTTTAACACTTGATTTGTTAGGGATTGAGTTTCCTGATTTTTTCATGTAAGGTGCATCCGGTTTAATGACTCGGGTCACAGGTTTGAATAAGAGTTGCAATGGGTACCCATGGGTCGGGTTTCTTGATATTCATATTTTATATCCTATCCATTACCTATTGGGTAATAAATTTAGATATTCATACACTATTAATTAGGTTTTAGAATATCCATTATCTGACTATTATTTATGATTCAATAAAAGATAAAATAGTTAGTATGTGTGTGTGTGTGTTTTATGTCAGTATTGAGATATGTATGTATCATACTATATTTTTTAAAAAATTAAATATTCTACAAATATATCAATATAATATAAATATATATATTTCAGTTAGGTTCGAGCGGATTTTGGGTTAAGTTTGACAATATTCATATCTTACTCATCACTCACCGAGTAAGATAAGTATCCAAAAAACACCTATTTATTTGGGTCAGGTTGGGTTGGTATCCATCATATTTGAATTAAACTGTCATCCCTAGGTATGAAAAGTTAACAAGGGTTGATATTTTTTTTGTTTATTTTTTTTTTTTGATTTCATCATTCAACATTAGTTTTTTTAGGAGAATTTGACTTTGTTGTTTTCTTTGATTTCTTTTCTATCGAGTTGTCTCGACTTCATGACCTGAGACACAGGTTTGGCAGGTTAACTTGGACCGGCTCACTTTTTATTGCCCAAGTCACATAGAAATCATGCTAACTCAGGTTGACTCGCACTATTTTTTTATCAATTTTTTAATTTAATTTTATCCTTTCATATGTAATTGGCTAAAAATTGAATACCATTATTTTTCTGCTATTGGAAAAAAGTTTCTTCCCATGTTATTGTGTTTTTTTTTGGTTTACTATCTTTGTCTAATTTTTTTCATTTGATTCAAATAAAAAGTTAGCTTATTTGACCAGTTAAAGCTAAAACTTGAATAATTGAGTTTTTTTTTTCTTTGAAATGCATTTGCAGCACCTAAATATTGCTTTCTACGAGAAGAAATTAATATAAATCCTCGGCATAGCACAGGCTCACTATAGTTTTTGTCTAGAATTCATTATATTATTTCTTTGTTTTTTTTTTTGCTGTCAAAATATAAATATAACAGTAATTTGATTTTTCATAAAAAAATCATAATCTTTTTGCTATGAATAATTTAAGTACATAAAACCCACCATGTGGTGTAGATTCCCCATCTAGTGAACAACAAAATCATTTTAGCCGCGCTTTGTTGTGGGTTGAATTAGTTTACTACATGTAAACCTATTAATTCAATTTATAACTTCATCAAATTCAACTAGTTCAAACCTATAATACATAGTTTTTAAACATAAAAAAAATCTAAGTCATTGCTAATGTTTTTTTTTCTAGTAGAAAAAAAATAAACTATATGGTAATTGATCCAACATGACTCAATCACTTTTGTGGGTCAAAAGACAACCTGGATGACAAGTAAAAACATAATTTGACTAAAAAAATATTTAAGATGAGATTTGTTGTAATAAATATTGAGATGATAATATATTGGATCAACTCAATTTAACCCGTCAATTTGCATACAAAGTTACCCAGGTTAACATGTTAAAACCGCAACTCGAGTTATGAGATATGAATAACCCAATAAAAAGAATTGAAACAAATTATGAAATCCAATTCTCAATCAACCCAATTTTGAAAGATAAAATTGAAAAAATATAATTACATAAAGGATACAAAAAACAACCCGAGTTAATCATGATTAATCCATCAAACTTATAACCCGAGTTATGAGATAAAGATAACATCATAGAAAATAGGCTGAAACAAATCACAAAACTTAATTCTCAATCAACCCAATATTAAATAATGAAATTGACTAAAAAAAGTTAATTAGAAAAAAAAGTCGAGCCAGTCGGGTTAATCTGTCATACTCATGGTCTAGGTAATGTGTATGAGATAACTTTATAAAAAGTAAATTAAAAAAATTATAAAGCACAATCCTTGATAAATATAAAATTGAGAAATAAATTAAAATTAAAAAATATAAATTAAAAAATATTATTTCAATAAAAAGTATAATGCGAGGAAGAGTAAAATAAAAATCCATCCTTCTTAAGGCTTTTCGTTAATGATAATATTTTAAAAATAAAATTTCATTTTCTTTTCTACCTCGCCTAGTCAGATTGGAATTAAATTGTTTTGAAACCTGCCATGTCATCATTTCGACCTTTAACATTTTTCATTCCCTTTAATCCAAAACCTTACAAATAAAATCCATTCTCATTTCCGGCCCTTCATTCTCCATAACTAATCAGCAAAGGAAGTCGGCAAAATATTGGACGCAAAAATACACTGTAACTCCTAAATTCACAACAAATTTTGATTTTCTAAACTTCCATCTTGTTACGGCATCCGTTTTGAATAAAATAAATAACAAAATTCTAAGGACATTAAATAAATTTTGAACCATTCAGATCTTTATGACAAATAATAATAATAATAAATAAATAAAAATTGCAAAACACATTCTAATTCATAGATTCAAAACTACGGTCATCACCCAATTTGTCTTGTATTGAAGAGAGGGAGAGGTTTTTATTTTTTCTATAAAAAAAAAATGATAATAAAAGCTAATAAACGGTCAAAGGTACATCTTAACCGATTCACCCATGCGGCGCATGCTAGCAACATTACATGTACACGTTAAAGCTCTGATGATGGCTGTTGGAGCCTATAAAAAGGTGCATCCGTTGTGAAGCACTTGCCTTGCTTGAAACCATTCAGAAACAACTAACAGTTAGGCATAGCCAGCGAAGCCCTTGTTCTTTTCCTGCCCGAGCGAGAGAAAAGAAACATTGAAAAAAAATGGCGGATCAGTGCATGCTAGGATGGATTTTAGCTACTTTGTTTGTTCTCTTCGCTATCTATTGTTTGGTAATTAAGAAGAAGGAACGGGGTACTAAAAAGGATTTGCTAGAATCGAGAAGTGAGTCCGTTAATTGCACAGCCACCACCAATGAAGAATGCAGATCCGGTAACGTTTCCGATGCCGACGTTATCATTGTCGGCGCCGGTGTTGCTGGCGCCGCTCTTGCTCATACTCTTGGCAAGGTATTTTCTTTTCCTGCATATTCTCGGCAATTAAACGGAGAGAAACAAACTTTCATTTATTTTCCGTTGGTTAAGCGATTATTCGAAAACCTGAAAACTTTTTTTTTTTTTTCTAATTTGGCTAATTGTATAAAAGAGACGCACCTCAAATCATTAATTTAATTTTCTAATGGAATAGGAAGCCTTTTAGTTGCAGCGCGTGCTTGAAAAACTTTGAGGATTGATTGGAAGAGTTAGTTTATTTTTGGAATTATACGACACCGAATGGCGCGTTCAGGATTTGATGATTCTTTTGTGTTTATTTTGAATTTATACAGTCCTTTTGTTCTTGTGATCTTACACACTTCTTTTATTCCATGGAGGCCACCCTTTGATATTTCCATCAAACACAGATTAAAGTATTTGCAGACCTATAACAGTAAGGAATCTTTTGTCAAACACGTGCTTTCCCAACATGAAGTAGCCGTCCAAGGATTTTTTCTGAAAATGTTTTTGTTAAACGTTCAAGATTTTGATGAACGCAGCCAGCTGTCGTTAATGCTTTTTTTTTTATAAAAAAAACTCTTCCATCTCTTTCATGGAGTTGGTTGAGAATTGATAATAAGATGAATTAAAGCGGGGATCAATCTGTAGAGATGACCTGGCTTTTATGTTTTATCTTATGGAACACGCATGAATATGTTTTTTTTTTTTTTAAAATAATAATTATGCGATAACTGGCACTGAACATGTTCTTATAATGAGAGGATCTGTCATCTTTCAATTAATTAGTTGTCAACTTGTATCTGTTGTAGCTGCTATACTTTTGTTTCTTTCTAATTATCGTTGTCAGCTAGCGGAATAAGAAATCGACTGCACCAATGAAATCCATCTTTCTACTACCCAAAATCGTGATTCCCAGATTGAAAATCTATCTTTCTATATTTTAATCAAAACAGTATTTATTTGTAAGGGTTCACTCTTGTTCATGATCCTAATAGATGGCTACTGGTAATATTCTCCAATCACTAAAGAAATCTTGTCATACAGTTATTAAAATTGAGGACCTACCGTATTTCGGTTTCGTCTTGGAAAATATGTTCTCATTCAAGCTTTGCCTCTTGTTTTATTCTGATTAGTTTGCACCGTGATCTAACATAGACTTTCTTCTTGAATCGACATGAGATCATATCTTTTAGAATGAACACATATATATCCTATCTGCGAGTTATTCCAATAGCCAATTCACTGCATGTATTAATTAAACGCAGGATGGACGTCGAGTGCGCGTCATTGAAAGAGACCTGACTGAGCCCGATAGGATTGTTGGTGAATTGCTACAGCCAGGGGGTTACTTAAAGTTAATTGAGTTGGGACTTGAAGGTGCGTGTGATGAATTTCACAATTAACTGCAAAGTTTTGTAATTCTACATGTTTGTATTAATTGATACCATTTGCTGACACTCAATCATGGGAGAGCTTAGTTGCTAAATATATAGCTAAACTTTTTTTCTCACTGCAGATTGTGTAGAGAAAATTGATGCTCAGAAGGTGTTTGGTTATGCTCTTTTCAAGGATGGAATGCATACTCGACTCTCTTATCCCTTGGAAAAGTTTCACTCAGATGTAGCCGGAAGGAGCTTTCACAATGGGCGTTTCATACAGAGGATGCGGGAAAAAGCTGTGTCCCTCCCCAAGTATGTCTTTTCTTCCATTGTAAATCTATGCATGTGCCAATTCCCTTTTGAAAATTTAAATGGTTCTTAAAATTATTCATAAAATTGCTTCTAAGTGTTTGTGCATCATTCTTTTCATTGTACCTGGATCCAATTAATATGGTTGACATCTTCAGGTATGCGGTGAGTGTCCAAGGTCATCTGATTGTCTGCTGTGTGCATGTTTTAATTTTTAGACGCTGATCTTGAGAATATATTTTATACCAGTTTAATATACCAACATAATATCTAGAAGCCTTTCTTTTTGTTTGCTGTTAGTTATATTTTCATTTTCAATTTTACTAGTGTACATTTGGAGCAAGGAACTGTGACTTCTCTGCTCGAAGAGAAAGGGACAATTAGAGGCGTGCAGTACAAAACAAAAGATGGGCAAGAGCTGACGGCATTTGCTCCTCTGACTATTGTTTGTGATGGCTGTTTCTCAAACCTGCGCCGCTCCCTTTGCGACCCTAAGGTGAGAACCCTTGATATTGTTGGATGGTAGCACTTGTAGTATCAAGCCTAAGACAACCAATTCAACAGAAATTTTTTCTCGCTACTTGCCTGTATTACAAAATGAAGTACTTCCTAGAAATTAAAATGCACCTCTAATTATCTTGCGCAGGTGGATGTGCCCTCATGTTTTGTTGGTATGATCCTGGAGAATTGCCAACTTCCATGTGCAAATCATGGGCATGTTATATTAGGGGATCCATCTCCAATTTTGATGTATCCTATTAGCAGCACGGAGACTCGCTGTCTGGTTGATATTCCTGGTCAGAAGGTTCCTTCCATTTCAAGTGGTGAAATGGCAAAATATTTGAAGACTCTGGTAGCACCTCAGGTATGTTGTAATCTTCAACGCATTTTCAGCTCCTTGTTTGGCCTTTATTCATCTCTATTTATGTTTAATGATGTCTTCAGCTGACATTCTGACATATCTGTTTTGCAGCTTCCCCCGGAAGTTTATGATGCCTTTCTAGCTGCAGTTGATAAAGGAAACATTAGGACAATGCCAAACAGAAGCATGCCAGCTGCTCCTTATCCTACTCCCGGTGCATTGTTGATGGGCGATGCATTCAATATGCGGCATCCTCTAACTGGGGGAGGGATGACTGTTGCGTTGTCCGACATTGTTGTGCTACGGAATCTTCTCAGGCCTTTGCGTGACCTTAATGATTCCCCTAACCTCTGCAAATACCTTGAATCTTTCTACACCTTGCGTAAGGTAAGTTGTATCTCTGGTGTTATGCTTGTCTGTTCTTGCTGTTCACTTGCTGGTTGCACAGATTTTGGAAAATCTTTGGGAAAGAAAAAGGTTCTCTGCTTCTGAACAATAACAGGATTCAGAGCCTACTCTTGGTAGAGTTTTCTTCATGAAGAAGATGCCTTCATAGTACTGCTGCTAAACTCAGATTATCCCATGTTTTTGCAGCCTGTAGCATCCACAATCAATACACTGGCAGGTGCACTTTACAAGGTCTTCTGTGCTTCACCTGATGAAGCAAGGAAGGAAATGCGCCAGGCATGCTTTGATTATTTAAGTCTTGGAGGTGTATGTTCAGAAGGACCAGTGTCTCTGCTCTCAGGTTTGAACCCCCGTCCGTTGAGCTTGGTTGCCCACTTCTTTGCAGTTGCTATATATGGTGTTGGTCGTTTGTTACTGCCATTCCCTTCACCTAAACGCATCTGGATTGGAGCTAGATTGATTTCAGTGCGTATCTACCCCTCTCTGTACTCTTTCTGCTGCCATTTCAATTTATTATTGTTGTTGTTATCACAATTTCATGCAATTTTGTTTTTTTTCCCCTTCCCGAACACTGAAGGATCGAATTACTGTTCTGCAGAGTGCATCGGGAATTATCTTCCCCATCATTAGGTCAGAAGGAGTTAGACAAATGTTCTTCCCTGCAACTGTTCCTGCATATTACAGATCTCCTCCAGTCATGTGAGACTGATTTGACAAGACGCCAGGAGATAGCAAATTTTTCTTATGCCGGTCAAATTGAGCCACTTGTGTCCCAACTCCTCCTTCCCCTTGTTCAAAGTCGACTGGGTGAGGTTGAATGCTTCAACGAATCACTGTGCATTAGTATACATTTTTTTTGTTCCTAGGATCTTTATACATCTTCAACTCTTGACATCAATATATAATATCCACTTTCAAGCCGTCGGGTTTTAATCCCTGCAACTCACGTCATTATTTATGTTCCTATATCTATTTTCAATACACCTCTCCTGGACAAAATCAACTCTGCAACTTCATCCTGCGCGCGTCCCCTCTAATCATCAATACGATAATCCTATTAGAAGAATAAGATGTTTGAATTGGGAAATGGGCGCCCCGTTAGGAAAGTATTATATTGGAAAGAAAAAGGAAAGGGAAAGAAAAGAAAACAATCGGTTCAAAGATCTGGTCTTCGAAGCTAGCTTTTGTAGACTTCGTTGGCTGCTGAATCTCAAAATATCACCAAAGGCCTTATTCCTAATAAACTCCAATGTCCGTGGTGAGGAACAATATTATTAATTCATACATTTTAAAGCCATTTGGATCTTCATCTTAATCTACAACCTTTAGAACATAAGGCAAGGCAAGCATGATGCTCTTGTCTTTATTCAGGACATTTCATCGACCTGCACTGCTGGTAAGGCTCACTGTAAAAAACGAAGACAAGGAAAGACGGGAAGAAAATAAAAGAGCACGCAGGAAGCCCCCCCGACGGCTTTGTCCCGCTCTTGACACAAATCTGCGACTCGTAAAATGACACAACACACTTTGATCCCTTAGTTATAAAATTGTATAGTTGAATTCTTATTTGATCAAATTGGAAAAACAAGTAGCTATCCAAAAACAACAACAACAACAACAAAATCGTGTTAGGCGGTAATGCATATAGTATTCCTTGTATATCATCTAGATTTAAACTTATAAATAGAGTTTGGTTACTATACCGGGATAAAAAAACAGTAACAATAATGACAAAGAAGACTACAAAAAAAAAAAAAACAAAAATAGAATTGTGTTTGGTAGTGATGTATAATATAAAGTGATTGTCTCTATATCCTCTTTGTTTACGATGAACATGATATAATAAAATAAAAAAATATATTTTACTCTTAATATATATTGTTATCAAACTTTAGTGTATATTGAGTGTTAAAATTAATAATACTATAATAATTCTATTTACAAAACCAAGATTGACATGGCGGGTTAACCCGAGACCTGAAATGGTTCGAATTTAAAAAAAATTAGAAAAAATTGACTCGACCCAGCCCGGTAAAAACCCCAAGTCAACTCAGGATAAAACACTGGTTAAAAACCCATTGACTTTTTCAAAAAGAATTCTGGTCAAAACAAGGTTGCTTTGATTATTTAAAAAAATGGGTCAACCGGGTTGACCATCCCGATCCATGACTTAGACCTTGTCTTGGATTGACTTCTAAGTCGGGTTTTAAAACTATGATAAAAATTATTTTTATCTATACATTGACCTGGGTCAACTTGTGTTGATCATCCCAACCCGTGACTTAGGCCTTATCCCAGTCGACCTCCGATAAATAAAAAAAGTAGGGAAACAGAAAGTTGGTTTTCCTCACAAAAATTAAAGGATAGACAAAAATACAAACATTTTACCTTGGCTTTCCTTTTCATTTTATATATTTCCCTTGTATTTATCTCCAAGATTCAATATGGTAATTAAGTACATATGATTCGCATTCATACAAATACAACTGATCTATTTAAAATTTGACTAAAAAAATAATAATGATAAAATACAATATCTCCTTGAGGTATTATAAAATTACAGAAACTCTCTTAAAGACTAATTACTATGTAAATAATAGTTAAAATAAGTGATTTAAAAATAGAAGATATTAATTATAAATTAAATTTAAAAAACAAAACAAATCAAAATTAAAAAAAAATCAGATGTTGTTGAGCTTGGAAAGCCAAGGCCACAAGCTTGGCCTAAATAAAAAGACTAGGCTCGTGTTCCTAGTTTTCTTTTATTTTTAGAAAAAATGTCTTCCAACCAATTCCTTTAAGAAAAAAATATTGGACAACATAGTGTTCATCTAGGCAGGCGACATGTCATCTACGGATTATAATTTTTGGTCATCTTTGATGACTAGAAAAGTGGATTATGAGTTTTTAGATCTCAAAAACCTAATTTTTGACTTGGTTTAATCCTATATCTTTCAATTTTTTTAACATCTACTTCATAAAATCAATCTTTAATTTAACCTAGAAATATTATATGACATTGGATAAGTAAAAATATGTAGATTGAAATAGATCCCAATTCATGAAACAATGTTAACATACCTTGCAATTATGAAATTGCCAAGAAATTAAGTTCCATGACCAAAGTGCAGAAAAAATTTAGAAATATAAAAAGAGAAAATTGATCATGAACAATGATGTAAACTGTGAAATGTGAGGGAATGAACAACTTATCCAGTGTTTTGCCCATCTCTTTTAGTTTAAACTAGATATGTGCTCGTGCTACACTGCAGGCCACAAAAAAAAATTGAACTAAAAAAAATATCCACTTAAGTTTCATCGCCTAACCCTTAAAAAAATCCGAACAAGAAATAAAAATAAATAAAAGAATATATACCCGTAACAATTTTTTATAACTAAAAAATGAACTAAAATTCTAAGATGACATAATTTTATTTTTAAAATATTGATATGACAACATATTGAATCGATCCGGGTTTTGCGGCCTAACCCTTCAAACCCGTGACTTGGGTAATAGACTCTAACATGTTAATTTTTTTAGATTATTGTTTTTATTTAATTATATAATACTTGAGTTGGGTGATGGACTTAACTTGTTTTAATAGCTTTTTTATTTTTTAAATTATTTTTTGTTTAATTATATGATAAAAAAATAGATGTTTGTAAATTTGAGTACCAACTAAATATCAAGGAGTTTATTTTAAACGGTTATAAACTTACAAATATCAAATTAAAACAAATTACATAGCCCAATTCAAAACAAACAAAATATTAAAACATGAAATTGAAAAAAAAATAAGAAAAATAAATGCAGATGGAAAAATAATAATAATAATAATAATAATTCAAATGAAAATGAAAATCGAGCAACTGCCTTTTAGGGGTAAAAAACTCATTTTGACCTATGTTTTCATCAATAAACACCTAAGAAACATTGTAAGGAATTTAAAAAACTCATTCTTGGTATAAAATCACCATTTAATCAGTTAAAAAAGAAGGGAATCAACTTGATTCAAAAACAAATTCCAAAGCCTAATCTGATTTTTTAGGCAAGATAAATGGCAAAAAAAACCCTAAATGAAATTCCTTCCATCAAATGAAACCCATTGCACTAAGAACAATGAGTTTTGTTGTTGAAAAGTATCATTTTTTAAACTTTCTCTCTCTCATCATAATACAACCACTCTCTCAAGTTTAGGGATTAAAACATGAAAAAAATAAAGTTTTGGATCGGAATGTAAAAAACTTATAAAAGAAAGATTAAAATCAAAAGAAAATTGAAAAAAAAACTCCAGGGTCTAAGAATGCTAAGAACATGTCTTAGCTACGATAACAAAAAAACAACATGGGATTTTGATCAATTATCAAACTTAATCCTTGGTTTTTTAATTATATCTAATCAAAAAAATTGAATTTGATTTTTTTATATCGAGCATCGATTTAATATCTTACACTTCTCTAAACACCACAAAAAACTGTGAAAAGTTAATCGGGACAAATTACCAACACAAACCTTAAAAAAAAATAAAAAATTGGAAGGATCTAATAAAAAAAACTTAAGTGACAAAAAAAACAAAGGATGAAAAGAAACTCATGATACAATTATAATCCACTGAATGAACAGGAAACTCTTAAATGTTTCAGTCTTCTTTGTAATTGTAATTTTTAATCGCGATATAGTGTGAAAAAGATGTTCTGTCAGTCGTTAAGAATTCTTCCAATATTGGAATTTGGAGTATTTTCCAGATATTTTATCTTATTTAGTAAAACGGCAACAAACACCATTTTATTATGACAAAAATGTCCTAATAAAGGCTATAGGGCTAGAGTTAGAATATCATATGACAAAGAAATTGTGAATATTTTTCTATACGGTGATGGGTTGTTTACGACAAGGAAGTAAATAACATTGTTGTCAGAGCCATAATATTAAACATTGTCGTCGGGGCCATCTAATAAAATTACTAAATCACCATTTAACTAGTGTGAAAGGGTTTTGGTAATTTAATAAACATGCGTGAGCATTGCATGCATCAGCGGCGGCTGGCGCCTTCATATTTAAAGTTATGATTAGAATGGTAGCAGTGATGACTGTTTAGAGTATTTTTTAGATTAAAATATATTAAAATAAAGTTTTTTTATTTTATAAAAATTATTTTTAATAGTATATCAAAACGATTTAAAAATATATATATATAAAAAAATTATCTTAAATAAAAAAATTCAAAAATTTTGAAAACACGGTTTGCACCGCGTTCCCAAACACTTTCCTAGAGCAGCGCGTGTTGTTTATGAATTTTTGTTTTGACACTGATATTTTTTTAATTTTATCTTATCTTTTTAATTTACACGTTAAGCCATTCAATTTTCCAAAAGAGTCATTCAATTTATTTTTCTTTATATTTGATATCTGTTTTTTTATTTGTTTTATTTAAATTAATTTATAAAATTATTATTCTTTAATTTTATTATTCTTTAATTTTTTCAAATATTATATTTGTTCCCTATTCTTTTAAATGCTAGTTTTTTTTATCATTTTCTTGATTTATTTTATTTTTTAATTTCATCCCTTATTGTTTTTATTTAATTTTATTTTTATACCATATTTGATTCCCATTCTTTTGATTGTTTTTTTTTGTTTTATTTTCCTTATTCATTTTATTTCTTAATTTCATCCTTCATGTTTTATTTCATTTAATTTTTATACCAGATTTAGTTCTTATTTTTTTATTGTTATTTTTTTTATTTGAGGTGGTCGACAATTTTTCTTCATGATATTTTTTGGTTTACCTTCTTTATGGAGACTCAATCTCATGATTCGGATTACAGACTTTGATGATTAGCTTGATTTGACTCTCTTTTTGGATTCTTTTTTAGAATTTTTTTTTCAATTTCATCATTCAATAGTTATTAAACCTTCAACTTCGTGAATTGTTTTTTTATTTCTATGAGATTATCTTAATCTCATATCTCATGATGCGAGTTAATCGAATTAAATCGGGTTGACTTGGGTATTTTCATGATTTTTCTTAATTTTTTTTTTTCAATTTCTCCTTTCATCATTTAGTTTGTCTGAGAGTTGACCTTCATTGTTTTATTCAACTTATTTTAGAGGTTATCTTGATCTTACAACTGAGTTGCGAGTTTTACATGTTGACTAGATATGTTTTTTTGTTCTTTTTAAATAATTTTTTAAAATTCCATTTGATTTACTGGTAATTGAGTTTTAAGTTTTTTTTTTGTTTTTTTTTTTTAATGAAGTTATCATATTTTCATTTAATTTTTACTTTGTTATGAAATAAGATCATTGAGATCTTTTAAGAATATCTAAAAGATGTCTTTTTATAGTATTGACAAGTGCTAACTATTTTTTTATTAGTCAATGTCCTTTTTTTTTGTTTTTTTTTGTCTTTGGTTTTTTTATAATCATATTATTAAATATCTAAGCTTATTAAACCTTTAGAATTAATGAAATGGGTTTCACATTTTTCTTACTCTTTTAAAAATATTAACACCATCTAAGTTTTTTTTTTTTTTTACCTTAAAGAAAAATTTATCTCGATCCTGGTTCAAGTTCTAATAATGACTTAGATTTTGGATAGTGACATGTAGATTGTGGATGTAATTTTCTAGAATGACATCTTCATATCCTCAAAATTATATATTGCAACGTTCTGAAAAGTTTTTGATTAATGATCTACTAACATCTCCTCTTTTAATGTCAATTATGTAGAAAAAAGCTTGCAAAAATGAACTAACCACTGTAAACTGTTTATGAAATCTCAACCAAATTCAAATCAATGTTTTAAGACACTGAGACACAAGTATTAACTATAAATCTAAAATGCATAGGGAATTTACTGTACAAAATGCATTGTAAATCCCTTCATGTGAAAATGTGGACAGAATGTTCATAATTCCTTTTTTTTGTTTATTTTTTTTAATTTGACCCTTATTGGACTAGATTATAGGCTAATTTATTGTAAAAGGGTGAGATTGAAAGATAGAGGATCAAAGTGAAAAATACAGAAGGGATGGGTGGCTTTAACAAAGTTTGGGGAAAATATTTATTATAGTCCCTATACTTTTCAAATTATAAATATCAAGTCCTTTTAATTTTTAAAATTGAAGGCCAAAATCAATTTTGGTGTCAGATTTCATATTATTTATTTTTTGATCCTTAATTTGAGAGATGTGAGAGAAAGTGACTGGAATCTGACTCTAAAAAAAAAGTTTATGTTGGCACCCATTACATATTTTTTTACCTTGGAATTGCTTAGAACAATATATCCGAGCTTGGTAAGATTTTTGTTTTCAAGTTGATTTCGGGTCTTGTGATGTTTTTTTTTTCTTTGGTTTTTTAAGGGCATGAATGAGGTTATCAAGTTACCTAGAATGTTTTTATAGGTATTTTGGGTCAAAATTAGTTGAAAAATTAGTTTTCTAGTTAAAAAAACTTATGCCTTGATTTTCCGATCATTATGGTGGTTGGAAACTAGGTAATATCAAACAACGTGTCATCTGCCTCAGCAGATGACACGTTGTCTAACTTATCTTTTTTTTCAAGAAAAATTAAAACGAACGATATATCATCAGCCCCATAAAAAAAATTAAGGGTAAAAGCACGCTGGCTACTCTTACAAGCCTGGGCATGAGCCTTTACTAGATAGGCTAAGCTCACTGGTTTAGCTTGCTAGGCCTAGCAGTGTCTGAGCATTTTTTTAATATTTTTTTAATTAATACTTTTTTATGTGTATTTTTTCAAAATAATTTTTAAACTTATATTTATATTAATACAACTTATCTCTTTTATTTTGTTTATCTAACCTATTTTAAATAGAGATTGTTTTTTAGTTATTTTGTACGCGTTTAATTTTTTGAGAGATCATTTTAATTCATCTATAATTTTATTTTTTATGATATAAATGAAATTTATTTTAAAAAATTAAAAATATTTATTTTTAAATAATATTTTTAATATGTGAAATTTTACATAATGTTTTTTTGTCTAACTATTTTTATTACCATTTAATTAAATAAAAATTTTATTTTTGTGAACAAAAATAGTTAAACACAACCATATAACAAGGACAAATATCTTGGTCCATATCAAACTTTTAATTTTTATTTTTATTTACCATTAATAATTTTATATTTATTTATTAACAAATATAATTCTCAATTTATTTTATTAAATATATACACAAGTTTTTTGAATTCCACTTGATGTTTTTATATAAAAAAAACATATTGAAATAACCAGGAAAAGAAATCCAACCCGTGACAGAGCTTGTTTGATATGTAAACTGGGTACTATAGTCAAAATCAACTAATATTTTACACAATTCGAATTAGGCATAGAAGGCTCTGCACACGAGTTACCTTGCCTTATTTATATATCTAGCTCCTGAAAGAATATATACTCACTTCTCTCCACACAACCTCCTATCGATATAATAACAAATTCTCCCCAAAATTAAGTTCCTATTGGATTCATTTTTCCCGGAGGAACCACTGTCAATAAAGTATTCATCTGTAGGAACATTTTGCAATCCCCTCGACCAGTGTCAGGAAGTTCAATATTTAGTGTTCTTTCTTTCTAGCTTAATGGCCTCGTAGGATATCATCACCTCTTTGAACTTTGCCTCGGCAGCCTCTGCAATAAATCACGAGAAGCAACTTTAAGTTTCACTTCAAAGCTGTGGCATCACAGTACAAGATCACGGTTAGCGATGGAAAACAAAATCCAACCTTTATTATCTTGGTTCTGATCTGGGTGAAACTCCTTTGCCTTGGTCCTGAATGCCGTCTGCATATATATAAAAGGAAAAAGTCCATTTAGAATCGCATGAATCAAAAAAGAGAACAATAATCCCCAGTTATAAGATGAAGCTCTTGATTTGAAAAAAGAGCAGGCAATGAAACCAAGTGGAATTGAGTATTACAGATGCAATCAGCAATAATCAGCCCCTAAGCTTTCAAGTAAGAAGAGAATGTGTAGATAAGACATGAAAGTAGATAAACTAAATAGAGAATCCGGTGCTTAAGTCAGATTAAAGATTTGAACACATGAAGACATGGATGATAACACCATGTACAGAAAGCAGATAAGATATAAATTGCACAATAGTCAACCCCTAACATTTTCCAAGTTTTCAAGTAAGAAGAGAATGTGTAGAAAATACATGAATGTAAACATACTAAATAGAGAATCTGGAGCTTAAGTTAGATTACAGATTTAAACACATGACGGTGTGGATAATACTCTAAATAGAGGATGTAGATAAGATGTGAATGGCACAATAGTTTTTTTTTTTGTTCAGTGGGGGTTTCATGGGACTCGAAATACAAATATCAATTGTCAACTCTGATACACTGGCTAATAATGATTTCAAAGAGATGATATTTATCATGAGTGATACCTTAATCTCAGCTTCAGTATATGGTATTGTTCTGGACCTGTCACAAAAAGTCCAGTGAAAATATGTTAATCCCAACTGTTAATGGTACAGTCCAGATAACTGAGAAAATCTCATGATTAAATAAATTGAGAAGCTTAATTATACTGTATCACATTCCAAAAGCCTCTTAATCATCTAAAAAAGCTATATATCTCAAGAATCAAGACAGCTACACAAGTTGACTGTCTCACAAATAGGTACTAATAGCTCTTGGCATTACCTGTCAAGTCCCAAAACTGAGTAATGATGTGATAATGAATAGCTTCCACTGTCTCTTGAAGTTCTCCTGAAGTTAGTTCTCTGTTCTCTGAAAGACGTATCAGTTTTCCAATACCAATCATCACGCTGAAAATTTTGATGATATGCACCTGGGCCATTTTCCCTCCACTTCTCATGGTCCCTTGTGTATTTGTTCCTTTCACGGTTAAACACACTTTGCATACGTCTTATACGCTCCTGAAAAACAAAAGGACAACATCAATACATCATAATTGCATGCAAATACAATCAAGAAAGGAAACTGCTGGAGAGATCAAAATCAGAGCAGGATAAATGAATTTGACAGCTTCAGAGAAAGACAAAACTAGGCTTATCACTGTGATATGGTGCATACAAAGAAAAGCAACCTACATGATTTATAAACAGAATTGAAGAGGACCCAACAGAAGGAGAGAGTTATACGACAGAATTTCTTAGGTCTAGAGAATTCTTCGAGGTTCTATTGTTATAGAAATACAAAATGGTTAAGATAACTAAGCTAATACAAAGAAGGACCCCTATTATGTTTCTACTATCTGACCCCAATCTTGAGGCATAAAAAAAAAGTTTTGCAGAAATATAGATCAAGTGGATAGGGCAAAGCAGGGAAAGACACCTTTCTGTTCACAATGTAACTCAGATAGAGACAGAGAATTTTAACCAGAAGTAGCCTAACTTGCTAAGAATTTGTAGTTTGTTTTGATGGCTAAGAATCAGCTTATTTAAGCTATTATGCATCCAGACTAGCATTATAGATCTGAATTCAAAAACATATTTCTGAATTCAAACTGCATAAGGAGCAGTACTCCAATTGATCCGTCTTGAAAACCTTGCTTCCTCATGCAATTAAATGACAAGATATGAAGAAAATAAAATAGATTAGTAACATAAAGTTCATGGCAATGTACCAGAACCAGCTTGACAGATAATTGCTATCTACTCTAAGCCCACCTATTACTCTTAGAGCTAGCAACAATCTAGTTTCACAACACAAAGCAGTCAAATACTTGCAGGATAATATGTGAAGGCATATATGAAGAAACCATATAACAAAAAATTGATAAAGTATGTTCAGCGGGGTTCCATAATCTAATAATGTTACTAATATGGCATCCAAAAGGAATGATTCACAAGACCAAAACTCACCACTCTCTCCATTTCCTCTTCATATGCTTCTTGCATTCGACGATTGTAATTCTTGCACGCTTCCTCCTGAAAATATGTCCGAAATGACCTGGCAGATCCAGTTGCTCCTTTCCATGCTGATTGTGACCTGGTTAGCTAATCAGGCACATTTACAGACATGATCAGCTCAGCCATTGGCAAGCATAAACAAGAAAAACATAAAAAGAAAATTCTTTTCTTCTAATTATAATTATAAAATTCACATTCTTTTAGCAGACTAAACACTCAGAACCAGTCACTTCTTATTGTAGACAATATTTTCCTGGAGACTGGGTTTCTAAACAATAAACTTTAGCTAAATTTTCAATGATATATAAAAAAATAGAGATTACTCTTGGGCATTCAATTTGACCAAAATGAGAGCTGAATTTAAGTTAACGATGCAGGAAGGCCGTGCATTTATACTTGCAATAGTCTACCTGAGCATACAACTCATCAATAGTCCACCGCAGCCGTCTGGCCTGCCATGCCAAATCAATCAACTTTCTCAGAATCTAATGAAACAACTTTACGTGTTATCCATTCCTCAATTACTAAGGCAGATTCCAACGTTTTAATTACTAATTACACCAATACATATTGAATGCATTTGCTTATCTACCACAAAATAAATAAATTATCTCCAAGAAATTAAACATAAACATAAACAATAATAGAAGAACAAGATTAAGAAAGAGCACTAACAGCGTAGGTGGTGGCAGTGGCACCAATTAGACCGAACATGACAACTCCCCAGAGACTCATGTCTTCGGATTTTCCTTGGTACGGTGGCGGTCTGTTTGGAGACGGCCACGGATTATCCTTACTCCGATTAATTTCCTCGCCTCCCATTTTATTGTATTGTATTTAAATACAAAAACTAATAAATCCCTCACTGATTTCTATCGATTGGGTTCTACGAAACCCTAGAAGCATATTTTTAGGGTTTCGACTGTCTACTTTCTTGCACTGCCTCTCTCTTCTCTTTTCTTTGATAAATATGTGATTTTTCTTTTTTTGTCTGAATGGAAAGGGAAGAAGGATTGAAATGGATTTCTCGTGTAATACGGAGCTTCTGGTTTATTGAAATTGGGAGCGAGAGAGATGCGTGAGGTGGCAATTGGAGAAGGGTTATCTAAACTGTATTTCGCTCATGCCTTAGTCTTGCATGTACCTGACGAGGTGGGACATTGCACATTTACATTTCAAAGTTTAATAATGAAAAAATTATAATAATTTCATAATTCATGTTATACAAGTATTAAATATATCTTACACTTCTAGTTGCCTTCCTTCTATTCCTGTGTGGTTTGAAAGAATTTTCAAAATAAAAAATAAATTTATACCAATTGATGATAGAGATAACTCACGTTGTTGTGCTGCAGGATGATCTAATTGTTTTCAACATAATTAAAAAAAATAATTCGTGGCAATACAAATGTTCTTAAAAAACAAAAAATAAATTTAAGATTAAATTAATTAACTCAATTAATTTGAATAAACTCAACTAATTAAATAACATGAAGAAAAAAATACAAAAAAGGTAAATAAAGTGAAAGAAAACTGAAAACAAAAAAAGGTAAAGAAAACCCAACCCGAGCTTATCTGGGTTAGCATTTCAAATATGATATTTGGTCAGGACACCAGGGTAACCCTACTGAAAATAAATTGAATAAAATTATTAAGCTCAATCACCAAACAACTTAATGCTGAAAGATGAAATTAAAAAAGAAATTAAAAAAAAACAAGGAAAAAAATATTCCTAGTCAAACCAGGTAAACCCGCTAACCTCGTGATCATGGGTATAACATTAAGATAACCCCATAAAAAGAAAACCAAAAAAAAATATGAAGACCAATATTTAATCAATAAAACATTAAATCATGAAATTAAAATAAAAAAATTAGTTTTAAGAAAAAAAATCAAACATTGAAGGATCTTATCTAATAACAAAGAAAAAATTAAATGAGAATGTGATAATCTCATAAAAATTAAAATGAAAAAAATAAGCTCAATTTTCAGCAAATAAAATAATGAAGGACTAAATTGAAGAAATTTTTTTTTTACAAATAGGTCAAAAAAGCAAGACCCGAGTCCACTCGGGTCAGCATGCAAGATAACTGACTTAGTTGTGATACCAAGGTAATCTCATCAAAAAAATTGAATAAAACTATGAAGATTAATTACCAAATAACCCAATGTTGAAGGCGATATAACCCGAATTATTTTAAAAATCAATGCAAAATACAATAAAAAGCAAATAAAAAAATAACAAAGCTCAATCCTCAATTAAATAAACGTTGAATGATGAACCTGAAAAAAAAACTTCAAAAAAGATAAAAAAAAAACAAAGCAAACTCAACCAAGTCTTTTAAACCTAGGTCAATCTTCCAAATTCATAACCTGTGAAATCCTAGACTTGGGATCAACTAAGAAGTTCAATTTCCATCTAATTTAATGTTGAATAATGAAATCAGAAAAAAAATCAATTTTAAAAATTTGTCAAATTTTTAAAAAATAACCATTAAAAGAATGGGGATTAAATATGATATTAAAACAAAAACAAAAGAGGATGCAATTGCAAAAAAATAAAATCAATTTTAAAAATTATCTCAAATAAAACAAATAGCAATCAAAATAATAAGGACCAAATCTGATATATAAAAAAACTAAAGGATGATGAAATTAAAAACAAGTTTCAATTTGATAAATTATTTCATATAAAACAAATAGTAATAAAAAATAAGGATCAAATCTGAAGGTGAAAACAATTGAAAGGTTGCCTGAAATTTTGAAGTGTTAGCATGAGAATCGATGAAGCGAGAGAAAAGAAGGGGGGAAAAAATTATCGATGTCAAACCAGATACTCGTTGGATACATGCGCCTCCATATCATGGAGGGGCCACTGGAAGCTTTCAAATATCATTGTGAAATGCGGTGTTTGGTCATTGAACGACGTCGCACGCGCTACCCGAAAGGTATGGACACGTGTCCACGCGTTGATGCATGTAATGCTCGTGTCGGCTACTTTTGTTTTTCAATAATATTTATATTTTCTAAGTTACTAAATTGCCCCTAGCTAAAACTAATAATAACAAAAAAAAAAACATAAGGAAAAGACAAAAATGCTCTTGAACGACAACTTTAGTTTTTTTTTAAAGGATAAATTTGTCATTTTGTTGTTTTAAAAAAATAAAAAACAAGAAAACCCTTTATGGAAGCTTAATAATTTTTTTTTGTTTTTAAGGGTAATTAAATCATTTCATTGTTTTATGAAAAAAAAAGACTAAGAAGCCCTTTGATGCCAGTCTATTTTTTTTATTTATAAGGGTAATTAAGTCTTTTAACTATTCTAAATAAGGAGAAAAGATTGATCTAGATAATGCAAATGAACACTACCGAAAAACAAAATTCCCTTTAATTTGCACTTCCTTGGCATTTTCAATAGAGGGTAAAAACATCATTATACTACACAACAAAATAAGTCTTGGTCCACAATGAAACACCAATGAATTTTAGTTTTTTTTATATGAAATAACATGACAATCACAATTAATATATAAATAAGTAAATACTAAATATTTACTAATTTATACGAGGAAATATTGAACAATTAACTTTTTTTTTTGTAAGGAAACTCATGTCATGAAATTCATAATTATATATTTACGAGGTAACTTAATAATCTAATAGTCAAGTTTAGTACATGTGGGTTTTATAAATGAAAAAAAAAACACATAATTGATTTGATCAAAATACAATTATGAAAAAAATAACTCATTTATTTCTTACTTATAAAACATAAATCATACTCTTGGAGCAACTCAATTACTCAAAAGCTGACCTAATAACTTAAGCATCTGATCCATTAGGTTTAACAGATATTTTATTCACTATCTAATTTGTGAATTTAATGTTTGATAAATAAATTTAAAGTAAAGATAAAGTTTATGAAACAAAAACACTTTGTAAATGAAATTATAAGGATGTTATAATCATGAGATTCCTATTGTATCAAAGTATTGTTTCTAAATATTCTTGGTCAATGCTCTCTTAATAATGGACATTTATTAAAGTTGTTGAGACTAGTACATATTATATTATTTTCTTTATGAAAGAAAGTAGCTGATCTTGTAAGCTAAGATATGAGGGATACTTAGAAATAATATGTAAGTGCTTATCAGATGAGATATACATTGAACTGACTCGCATGAAAATTCTACATGGAGTTATCACTTGTGTTTATGGAAAGACTCACATGATGGTTGTGTAAATGATTCGTATACTTGAGATTACCATGTTATCTTATATAAAGAGTGTTATGTTTTGATCATGTTATACGTTATCTTGGTAAATGTAATAAATAAACAGACATTGGATATAACGTAAACCATATAAAGATATTTAAATGATCAAGAGAGGATTCATCACCCTGAGTGAATTAAAAAAAAATCTAAATGTTCTCAAATAGTATTGACTGTTAAATCATTGTACAAGGTGGAATGAGATTTGAAAAGAGTTTCAAATCTTATTCAAATAATCAATCACTATAATGTTGTGAACAAATATGATTTGGCATGGAAAACACACTCCATGCTAAAATGTTTAAATCAGAGCATTATTGATAAAATGGATAATAATTACACTGAGAAACCGGTCACTAAAAAGTTAAGTCAAACCACTTATGACTTTTTTAATATTTAGGGGATCATAACATATTGCTAGACAGTGCACTTAATCTTCAAATATAAATTAATCAATTATTGAATTGATAGTGAATTAAATTATTTAATTTATTTAATTCTATTTATTTAGAATTATAATTTATATTTTGGTCAACAAATTAGAAACTTAATATGTCACACATATTAAAAATTATTAGTCAGGAATTAAAATGGGATAATTAATCAAATGTGATTTGATTGAAAATAATTTTAGAAATTAAGCACTAAAATGTATTTAATTAAGGGATTATAATTCTAGTCCTATAATAATCAAGTAGGGACTTTATTGATTAAATTTATAAAATTATCCTTATATAATATATGAATATTATTTAAGGGGCAAATTGATATTTTTTATTTATTTATAGGGTTTTTAGGATTCCCTATAAATATAAAGTCAGGCCTATTATTTAGGTAGAGAATATTTATGTCAGATAATTTTTACAAAAAAACTACATAAACAAAAAATTAGAGCTAACACTCTAAACTTAGCAAGTCCTTTTCTCCTAAATAAAGATTTAGAAGATTTCTCACTGGTGATTCATGTGGATTACCGTTATAGCCAAAAAATTAGACGACTTGTGATTTGTGATAACCCAGCCTTAAAGCATATATTCAAAGCTGAAAAAAAGTTCAGATCTTTAAGTAATCTTCGCATAAACCCTTAAACAACTCTAGATATGTCTAACGAGATCCTTGGGATTCCCAAATAATTTTAAATTTATTATTTCTGCTGCGTGTATGAATTTTGGGAACCCAATATATACAACGAGGATAAATGAGAGCATCTTAGTCACTTGCAAGAAGTGTTTCAAACTTCAAGGAATCAAGAGTTATATGCTAATTTGAAAAAGTGTGAATTCTTCATTATCAATCTTGTTTTCTTTGGTTTTGTTATTTTCAGTGAAGGAGTGAAAATGGATCCTATGAAGATTGAAGTAGTTCTAAGCTAGCCACTCAAACTCTTTATAATATTCAGAGTTTTCATGGTCTAACATCTTTTTATCGTTGTTTTATAATAATAAAAAAAATAGCATTATTACTGCTTCAATCACTGAATACTTGAAAGGAGATAATTTCAAGTGGATTGACGAGGTAGAGAAGTGTTTGGGACTTATGAAGCAAAAGGTGACTAATGTGCATATTATTTATCTACAAGATTTCTAAAAAGTTTTTGAAGTTAAATATGATGCATCTAATGTTGACATTGATGTTATTTTTAACTAAAAAAGCAAACCTATTAATTTTTATAGTGAGAAGCTCAATAATTTAGGAAGAAAATATTCAATTTATGATAAGAAGTTAAATGCCATTGTTCGTGCTTTGGACCATTAGTGTCAGTATTTGTGTCTAAAACCATCTGTGTTACTTTTTAATCATGAGGATTTGAAGTTTCTTAATATTCAACAAAAACTTAGTTGAAGATATGCTTATTGGGTTGGATTTCTACAAACTTTTAGTTTCTCTATGAAACACAAATATAGAATTCATAATATTTTTGCTAATGCTTTGAGTCAAAGACATTTGTTATTGACAAATATGCAACTAGAAGTGATAGGTTTTAAAATATTAAAAGATGTTTACAAGCATGATGGTGGCTTTGGAAAGATATGAGTTGAATGTGAAAGTGGTGTTTCCAAGCATTTTGTTGTGTTGAAGGGTTATCTTTTCAAAAGAAACTGCTTGTGTTTTTAAGAAGTTAAAAATGTGTGCTAGTTAATGAATGTCTAGTTTTATGTCGACGTCATTTATTTGGATTTTAATTGAGTTATTTCAATGTTTTGGGTTGTTCCAAATATATAATGATGATTCAAACTATATATTGGGTCTTTTGGTAAAAATCTGAATTGAAAGTCTTTAACTTGATCTTTTGACAAAAATCTGATTTTTATCTGTATCTTTAAAATGATAAGTTATTCACGTATGTATCTCTTTGATTTTATATCTTGGAGTGGTGTGTGAAAATATTTATTTATGTGAGTAACTTATTACTTTACCGTATCTATTTCATCCCAGTATCAATTTCAAAACAAGTTTAGGCTAATTATAAATTTAAAAAATTTAGTTCGAGTTTCATATGTTATGCTAACGGTAGAAACAAGCCAAATTTAAGTTTTATGAAAATATTGATTTCAACCGGATGACTAAGATCCGGTTTGTTTTTTCATTTTGAAAGCACTTTAAAAAAATTAATTTTTTTCTTTACTTCAAATTAATTATTTTGGTGTTTTTAAATTATTTTGATATGCTAATGTCAAAAATAATTTTTAAAAAATAAAAAAATATATTTTAATATATTTTTAAATAAAAAATACTTTAAAAAACAACTATTATCATTCTTTCAAACATTCCTTAGACTTAGACGCACTCGACTTTGCTCTTGTGGTACAACACTCCCACTCCCAGTGAGGTACGAAAAGAGTGCAGCTACATTTTGTTCAGAGTACTAGAGTTTTTAAACCCGGCCCGATTCAAGACCCGGGTTTCGGGTTTTAACCAGGTCAATTTCAATTATTTTTAAAAATCAAAACGATATCGTTTTAGTAAAAAACAAGTCAACATGTTGCAACCGGGTTTTTTACCGGGTCACCAGGTCATCCCGGGTTTTGACTTTCCCTATTTTTTTTAAACCCGGCTCGGTTCCAAGCCCGGGTCGACCTGCTGAACCGGGCCGGGTTTCAAAACTATGGACAATTGTTTTCAACCTAACAAGGAAAAAGGAGCTACCCACCTCCACTACCGTCAGTCCCAAGTATCTTAACGCCCAACGAGTTATCCTCCTAATAATTAACAGATCAAGTGCTTGAATGATACCCAATTATTTTATCACAAATAGATCCTAGTCTTTTCGAACATTATCGTGATACCAACCGAAACAGATATCAGGCAAATGTATTTTTTTAGCTTCATAAACCTCACAACAGAAAGTCTCGTACATCCTCAAATTCCCAATGAAACAGGCAAAAATCAAAATCACCAACAGAAGTCTCCCTTCTTACCCGGACAATATACATATATCTGTGATTCTAGCACGTAATCTTCTTCCAAAAAATGTGAAGAACGCAGAGTTAGGAGCTTAAACCTATACAAAAAAAGAAACAAGAACTTTCTTCCCTATTTTTGTTTGTTTCAAAACGAGTTCCAGTATGAAAAGTCAAACTTGAACCACTTCAATTCTTTGTTAGAAGGAATCAACGCCTTGTTATCTCTCTTCAGCATTCAGAGCTCCGGTTTCAAACGTGCTGCTGAAAGCATGAGTGTTTCCAGGTCAAGAAAATAGAAACAAAAGTTTGAGTTGAGATTATAAGAAGTACTGCTGATTACCATTCGGTCCTAAATTGTCAATAGCTGAACTGGAATCAAATCCCATTTGGAAATAGCTCTGGAGCTCATTATCTAATACAGCCTACACATGCGGAAACAATTCCAAGAATAAGTTTTTGATGAGCAATTGATTCTGCAGAGCATTTGCAAAGATGCATCACTTACATGAGGTGCTGGAGAAAATTGTGGATTGGAATTTGGAATGACTTGTATGCCGGGTTGAAAAATTCTATGTGAATACGGGTGTGAGCTTATCCCGGGACTGAATCCTAGAATAGCTGCATTGCCACCACGTGAATGAAGGATCTGATGGAAGGGAAACCTATCAGGCTTTATTCAAAGAAACATATACGAAAATTGTCTATAAATTCTTTCACCACATAAACCTTGCTTACATCTTTAGATAGAATCCTCTCAACATCAATTTGCAGTTCCGGATTTACAGTGGCAAGTTTCATTGACAAAAACTGCAATAGCAGGCAAGTATTAGTAACTTGTAGTCATTCGGAAGCACAAATGGCTTCAGTGATATTGAATTCATCACAAAGAACTCTCAGTGCTTATAATTTGCAAATGTGATTCTCGTAGAAAAGAAGCTAAACTTGATTCTCATCCGTTTTATGATAGGAATTACAAACTTAATGCTTGACTTATAAATCACTATCCTTTATGGGTATTATCATCCCATGGACATCAGTTAGACTCCAGAAATAGCAACACTTTTTGCAGACGCTAATGATGATATACTATGAATTTATTCTGCTTCCAATAGTTCACCAGGGTGCTTTGTTGTGTGTGTTTTTTTTCCCTAAAAGTTAGAGCTACAATTCAAACTAGCAAATTTATCATGCGGCTTAGTGAACATTAAGAGTACAGGTTCATATGACAATTTCACAGTCCATAATCTCGATCTTAGAATGGCATACCTCAACTTGCTGTTGCAATGATTGCACATAGTTGATAATCTCATCAAGCATTACTGCCTTTCCAGTAATCTAAAACAATGATCAACACCAAACTAATCAGCATCTGTTTTTTTTCACTCAAATAAATAGTTTCCATTAAGAAGCTATTTAAGTACCTTATTGCATCCTGGGACAAGTTCTTGTAGCATTCTCATCCGCTCGCTGATCTTTTCTCTTCTCACCTGCAAAAAGGCCTCTATGTTCAATATGAAAATGAGCCAGATCATTTTCCCATTGTCAACACATAATAGTGAGAAGGTACCCTCTCTGCAAGGCTGTGACTATTGGTAGCCTGACCCCTTCTGGCTCTCACATGAAAGTAATTCTCTTTAGGAACTTCTCCACTTTGAGTATCGTCTTTAGCTTGTTTAGCTGCCTGTTTGCCCCGCAAATTAGGACCGGGGTTTTGTTCAGTTTTTTGTGTCTCTTCATCCAGTTCTTTTGCAATATCACAACTCTCTCCAGAAAGATCCTTTCGTAACTCTCCTTCAGTATTCTAGATTTAAAGATAAAAGATTCATGAATTCACAAATACGAAACACAAAATTACATTGCTGCAGAATCTTTTAACTTCCTAAAGTATAAGATTAGACCTAATTCAAATTACCTTGTTTGGATCCAAAGGAGAATTAGACTCGGGTACTCGTTTTCTTCTCTTTCCATTTGGTGAAGCTCCTATACTTGTCTCTTCTGATAATTGCTGATCTTCCTGATGTTGAGCATTGTTTGCCTCCTTGTTGTAATTTGGAGGGCACCCAGTATGAGTAATCTGACCACACTCGGTCAGGCCAAGAGAGCCAACCATTTCTGAGAAATTCCCACTTCCAAAGCCAGGAAACTTTGGCACCAGCTCAACAAAGCCTGAACCAGATGGGTAATGAACAAGGTTACTAATACCTGGGTTTTCCATTACAATTGGGAAAGGAGAATTGGAAAACCCACTTTGAGAAACTATTGATGAACCACCAAAATTCCCAGGCTGGCTTAGTGAAACTACTGGATCCCAAGCAGAAACATAGAAGGGGTTTGTGTTCATTCCTGAAGATGGACAATTCATAACACTCTCACCTCTATTTTGATATCCTAAATCATCATTACTATCACCGCTACCATCCATGTTCTGGGATTCAAAAGCTAAACCCCCAAATTCTAAGGAATAGCCTATGTATACGATTGAGGAGAGAACCCAAAGCAACAGTCAGCAAAGACAAGTGCTAAATATAGATATGAAACAGAAGGAACTATAACCTTAAAAGTGAGAAGTGAGTTTGACCAAAATTAGCTGGTGATATCTTGCACGACTCAACAAGGAACAAGTAACCTTGGCAGCTTTATAAAACTGTGATGGTGCTATAAAGTAAAAGAAACCCATCGCAGCAGCATCCCGTAGACACAAAGTGAAAAAGAGAAATCCAATGTATCAGGCATAAAATCTAACCAGCATCAGCTACTTCAATATTTGGAAAACCCTACGATCAAGTCTACTCTAATTTGCAAGAGAAAAATGAAAAATGGTTCCTACAGACAGCAAAGTGAACCTTTCAGAGCATAAAGTAGACACAGACAAACAATGGCATTAGCTAACAAACAGCTCATCAAAAGGAAAGCAGATTCCCTTTTTTCACTTTTTGTTGGACTAGCAAAAATTTCTCACCTTCTCCACTCATTTAAGCACCACCATATTGATCTTATCACCCTTGAATCTCTTCAATTAAGACCAAAATCCAAGAGGATCACCACAAGACTTGTAGCAATGAACGTGGAATTAGAGAAATGGTGTCCGGAGAAATTCCTAAAACGGAAATGACAAGTTCCAAAATTTTAATTGAAGACCAAACAACCCCAAGAACCAAGAAAAGGTACGTTTTCAGGCACCCTTTTGCAATATTCTCAGATGGGTGTCCAAAAAAGCATCAAATTCTACTTGAATTATGCAAGAACTGAAAAGAACCGAGTTTCATTCACAGTCCCCTCAATGGATGGATTGATAGCACCCCCGAAGAGCATCAAATGCTTTCTCAAACAGACAAGAAAAAAACAAATTTCATCAGATCGGCACTTCTACAATCAGTTAAAGAAGCATCAAATTCCAACCTTTTCAACAGACCACGGACAATGTAGAGACCTATGAAGCTAGAGAGACAGGGAGAGTGGAATACAAAAGTAGAGATAGAGAGAGAGTGTCTCTTGGGTTACCTGCTCGAGTTAACAGGTGACATGTATGATTTTAAAAGACAGACTAACTACTACCCAACTGCTTTTGTTGCTAAATTATTATAGAACCTAATCACTTTACTCCTTGTAATTTCTTTTTTTATTATTATTATTATCTTTAAAAATTATTAAAACCCTGCACAGTGCTTTTCCTTTCTTTTCTTTTTTTCTTTTAGAAACAAAAAAGAAATAGTAAATATATATTGTCTGAGAAAAGATTGGAAGAGGTTCTTCTCTTCAAGCCCAAGCTTTGCTTGCTTGTTAGATTGCTTCCTTCTTCGACATATACTTTATGTTTTTTTACCGACACATTTGCCAACTATTCTACCAGGCTCTCTTTGCTGTTACACACTCATCTTTCTCAGTGCCAACAAACAAACCTTTCTTTTCTTTTGAGAGTTCTCATTATGCTCCTGAGGTCCATCATTCTCAATGAATGAGCACCACTGCTCTCCATCAACTTGTCTCCAAACCCTCCTCCTTCCCGAGCCCCAATCCATCAAATAAATAAGCTCCAGGAATTTTCAAGCTTGAAATTATTTTTTTATTATATTGATGTTAAAAATAAATTTTAAAAAATAAAAATAATATTTGCTTTCAAATTATGAAATATTTTTTAAAAAACAAAATTAGTAGCTGGTCACAGGCTACAAAAATACCTTAATGTTAAAAAGTAAATTAAAAAAAAAGGTCTCCTTCATGCAAAAGAGGTCCCTTCTATTTGATGGTTGGTTTTTATGTGATTACGACTGTGTGGCTGTGATTACAGAACTCAAAGAGAGTACTCTAAGTGTCAACACAGGGTATGGTGTCTACATTTTTTATTTTTTATTTTATTTAGCTTATGTTAGATTATTAATTAACACCTGCAGCAATCTTTTTCTTTTTTACTTTGGAGGCTCTGGCCAATGGAGAACACATGGAATAATGGAATCTAATCATCAATTTTACCCTCTTGTCCTGGTACAGTTTCCAGCTGTAGGTTTTAGTGTGCAAAAAACCCTCTCAAGTCTCAACCACCCTAACCTGTTCAAAACCAAATTATCTGGTCAACTTCGAGTCTGCTGTGACCTTGCTGGAATTTTTAAATTTAATCCGAAATTAACGGCCAGTTTTGTTCCAAAAGCATAATCCTGTGTGAGACACCTCATTGCAAAGAATGAATTATTGTACAGTAGGCAGCAGCTGTTTGAAACCACGGCCAAAGCTGCATTTTATAAAAATTTAATTTTTTTAAAAAAATTATTCTCTTTAATTTTTTTATGTTCTTTAAATATACTAGTGTTAAAAATATTTTTTTAAAAAATAAAAAATATTTTAAAAATAACAACTACAAGTTTGTTTAGAAACATGGTGACGATTGCTTTTCAAAGTGTTTTTCACTCGGAAATGCATTAAAATAATATTTTTTTATCTTTAAAATTATTTTTGACATCAGCACATCATAATAATAAAAAAACAAAAAAATATAATTTAAAATTAAAAAAAATAAAAAGTATTTAACTTTTTAAAAATATATTCTTAAATCATAAAAATAAACGGGTCTAAAATAGCGGTGGATGGTGTGGGGATCGGGGATGATTTGATTTTGCAATTTGCATGATGCCAAGCGGTTCCCTCGTGCATAGTCAAAATGAGTGTATAGATATGATGATTGAGATGGGGCACCCAAGTAATCAATGTGGGCACTCACACCAAATCCATCTTCAGTTTACGACTGAGAGAGGTGGGGGCAAGCCAGGCCCTCAGGAAGCTAAGGCATCTGATTTTTTCTTCCTTCCTTCCTTCTTGCCCCCTCCTTATATATGCTCTGGCTGAGAATGCGTTGTGATGCATTATTGTATTCCAACAAAAAGAAAAGAAAAGGAGAGAAGAGAAAAAAACACCCAATCCAGCTAGAAAGCACGGGATGGAGATTGAAAGCCAGTGATAATTGGGACTCACCGTACAGATTAGAGAAAATCTTTCCTATTTTTTTCTTTTTTGGAATGATTAAAGGAAGATTTATGGTTACAAAGTGCATAATTAATCATGCATGCAGATGTTGACTTAATGAGAGCATGCAACGCATGCAGCGACTTCCATTTTCATGGAAAGAGCGCAGGGGCAAGGACTGTGCAGGTTTCGAGTGATTGTTGGTAATGGTCATGGACCAGAGAGTAATCATGCAATGTCGTTTTCAAATATGAGACGAAGAAATTGCAAAGAAAATACATTTGCTGCAACTTCTAAATTAAAGAAGTCTATGCATAGTTTGTTTGTGGTTTTCTAAGAAATCATTTTCCTTTTATTATAAACGAAATATATTTTTTAGAAGGTGTAAAAAATAAAAAAAAAATTAAATTATTTATTAATTATATTAAATTTGTTCCTCAATCTAATTCATTTTAGAACAAAATCCTAAGTTCAAGTCACTTTAATTATCCGCTTAAGAGCTATATGGAGTGCTCTATTTCAAGTTTGGAGAGCTACAGGATTTGATCCAGTATTTGTCAATTGTGGTGAGAAGAGAGCAACCTCAAATTCATTTTGATTATATCTATCTCTTTAAAAACTTTGATGTTTCAAAAATTAATATGTTCAGCAACGAGATCATTTCATAAAAAGTATAATTAAAAGAGTTTGCAATTTACTATGATCAACAACTATAAAAACATGAATAATTCAATTTTGAAAAGAATTATGAGAAACTGATATAAGAATTAGCGGATTTTTTCTACCACTTTTCATCTTTAACTGCATATTAACATAATTTAAAATATTTAGAAATTTTGTTGTTTCAAATTCAATTATTGATTTTAGTAGGCAAATGATAAATTACTTGCACAATTAAATGACACTTCTCATATATTTTTTCTTTCAATTCCCGCTTTTTTTTTTCAATTAATATCCTTTCAGTTTTTAAAAGTTCATTAACCATTTGAAAAAAACCC
>Ga0307517_10000972_pt1 | contig 48552 bp, 25 predicted proteins | sample 23_EM_MG_FD_194515 | JGI IMG/M metagenome (GOLD analysis project Ga0307517, IMG submission 194515) | Populus trichocarpa ectomycorrhiza microbial communities from riparian zone in the Pacific Northwest, United States - 23_EM | ecosystem: Host-associated > Plants > Roots > Unclassified | place... | reverse complement strand
GGGAGGGAAACACATTTTTGGGTAAAAGATAAATTGATTTTAAATTATGTAAAATTTTATTTGAGGTTATATATATATATATATATATATATTATTTGTTATAGTGAGTAATTTAGGTTAATTTTGTTTCATTAATGTAAATTTTTAATTAGATATGTTATTTTGTAAATTGTATTTAAGTTAGTTGTGTAATTTATTTTTGGTTAAAATGTTATATTGTTGTGAAATTAATTAATTATTCAAATAACTTGTTGGTAGAAAACATGTTAATTTTAAAAGTAATTTAAAATTACTCATATAAAATTAATTTTATTTTAAAATTGTAATGGAATTCAATATAAATTATCGTAGGTTGCTTGTAATGCAACATGTGTGTGGAAAATATTAATATACAAATATAATTTTTGTGATGGAGATATGATTTTTTTTTAAATTTTGTTAAAAATTGGCTAAATTGTTAGGTTATATAATTTTAGGAAATTTTAGAAATTAGCCAAATTGTTAGAAAAAAGAATACCTTGGTTGATTCCTTATATTTTTATGCGGCTCTTTTTTATTTTTTATTTAGAAATCGATTAGAACAAGGACTTGTTTTAAATAAAATCAACTGATTTGTGACTATATATTATTGAGGCGTATTTGCAGGTTGTTAAATTGTAGGTAGTCTATCGTATAGGAATGTTATTACTTTTTTTTTAGTCCTTTAATTTGTGTAGATGCCAAGGAAAAAGTTATTTATGCATCATACGGATAAGAGCATTACTAGTTCTTATAACAACTATTCTAATGACTATGAGTCGTTAGGTGCTGACCATGAGTAGGCTTCTAAGGCACAAATAGCCTCTCTCGATGTAGGCTCATCGAGTGCGATGCGCTTTATCGAGGGGGTCTGTTCAGAGTGAGATGTATACACTAGGAAGTACATTGCCCAATGGAAGCCCGGCCACTCAATGTAAGTTTATTTTCCTTTCCTACACGATTAACAAATAAAGAACAATTAATAATTTTTGAAAAATTAATTTCAATTAACAAATTGAATTTTAGGTTTACAAATGTCGAGGGTGCCTGTACGATAACATCGATGATGAAATCATTGATGAAAGTGCCATTGTTTCAATGGAGTTAGGTTCCCAAAAACCTTGAATGAAAACCTATGATTGATGCAAGGTTCGGAAAGTTCAAGGTTAGTATGTACTTAAATGTTTTTTATTATTATTATGTTAATTCAGTTAGTTTATTAATTTTAACGAACTAATTCTTTTACAAATTTGATGTGCAAGGAAAGTTTTTGCAAGGATAGGGTTGACAACGCTGTTGCTAGGAGGGTTTGAGAGAATCATAATGCAATTACGTAAGATTGAATTTAATTTTTAAATTTTTTTATTAAATACTAAAATTTTATTTTTAATTATCTTGACTGATAATTCATTTCTACCATATAAGTTACGTGATTTTTTTTGTATGAAATGAAAAAAAAAGCAAAAAAATAAGCTAAAGTGTCTTTCCTGCTAGAGAGACTTGGCAGTTTGGAGAGATTTCAGACCATTGCATGTCTTGGAGGCTATATAGGCAAATTACATCTAGTACGTGATGTCCAAGTGTTTTGTGTAGCGGTTGCATTTCGGTGCGGATAACCAAAACATGGACATTCACGGTTTAATTACCACGCACACCAGCGGATCCATTCTATTCATTTTACATGCGAAGCGGATGGTAAGACTCTTTTTTTATTATATCTATTTTTTTATATTGTTGTTTTATATGAAAATATTTAACTAATAGCAGTTTTCTTTTGCAGGCTACAACTCTTGAACGCGAACCAAGGCTGATGAAGTTTTTTTTTTTTTGTAGAAACTCATGTGTGAAACTTGTGGATAACTAAGCTCAGAAGTTTGTGGTAAGTTGGATTTTAACAATTTTTTTCTTAAGTTATTATTTTTTTTTAAATTTGTTGACTTGTTTTTTTTCTTTTTTTTTTTCCAGGAAACATAAAACACTCGGTTGTAGAAGAGATATGGGGACGATCCATTGACTCATCTAAAACTCAATTCGGATTTGTGGTTAGAGGCAAGATCATCTGGCGGACCTAATAGAAATCGAGTTTACAGTATCTCAAACACTACAACCGAGGATTTGCAGATAACTCATAGTGTTTCAATCGTTGGATGCTCGCAATTGGTTCTAGGCGATTTTTAACCAATAAGTTTCAGACGACCCATCTTGATGTTGAGACAAAATGACTTAGTGTTGTGACAACCGAACTCTAGCAATTGTACATGGAACTGAAATCATACATGGGTGGTATATGTGGTCCACCTCATTGCACCCTTCGATCTCGATAAAGACCCGCTGCCTCCTCCTCTTTCAACCCACCTCTTTTAGTCGAATTGTATTTAAAATGATGGATTTAAAAATCTCTAATAAATATTGTCATTGCCCCCTCCAATCTAGATAAAGACCCACCACCTCCTCCTCTTTCAACCCCTCTTTTTTAGTTGAATTGTATTTAAAATGATGGATTTTAAGATCTCTAATAAATATTTGGTTTTTTATTTTATTTTAATTTTTTCTACTTTGTTTATTATATTTTTTTAAAGAAATTTAAACAGATTATTGATGGACTTACCGATTAACTAATTCTGTCGAAAAGTTCCAGAGAGTTGAAAAAACGTTACATGGAATGCCACTCAATATGATAGACAAAATCACCAATGAAATAAATCCCTCGGAGAATTCCAAATAGTTGGAAAAAAATTATAGTAAATACCATTGACAACATGTACTCAACGATGAAATTAAAAATAATATTTTCCATCGGTGTTATGACATGCTCACCGATGGTATTACGGACAGAACGATGCCAACAACTGTAATTTCATTATTGATAATATTACCAATGGAATGACTGACATAATAGAAATCACCGACGATAAGTTTTTCGACAAACAATAATCTTATGTGCAGAATCAATATCTAAATACCGACATATTATTCCGTCGATAAAATGCGAAATTCTAGTAGTAGATGTATCTTTCAAAATCTCAAGAAATTTAAATGGAGCCAAAGAAGCTTTCATCAAGCTTCTAATTTATGTATGATTGTTACAACTAAGGGCATATGTTAATAACTTAATAAACTTATTTAATTTTCAGAATATCCTATAAGAGATTGCCCTGTCAAGATGATAATTTTCTTTTTAAAATACTCTACATATAGTCTCTTTGTCGAGATAACGACTCCTTTCCTTCAGTATCATAGATAATCAATCACCCTATGAAGCTGACGGTCTTACAGGCAATCATACTATTTAGATGATCATTCTTCATCTTAATTCAACTTTGCAGAGTTGAGATGACATTAGTTTCGCAAGTAGTTTACATGTGGAGATGGCCATTTCTTTGGTTGATTTTTGTTGGCATTTCCCGAGTGGTAATGGCTATTTCTTTTTTCTTTCTTTTTTTGGTGGTGACCCTATCATGAGACCATTCATTTCCTTAGTTTAGCAGTTGTTCACCATAGTGAGAGATGACCCTTTTATTTTTTTTTCGAGTTTTGCCGGCAATTACTATTGAAAGAATTGTCAGATTGTTGTGTTATGATATAGTAAGATTATCCATATGATATTATTGTGTTATGGAATAGTAAGATTCGATCGATCCATGTAATTTTGATTAGAATATTGATTTATGAGGTTTGATTAGAGAGATTCTAGGGTTAGATTTCATAAAGTTAAATATTTAGGATGATCCATTGGATCGAATTTTTTATTTCTTTTATTATTGATTCTTGCACAGAATGAATGCACAAGCCCAAACAACTTTTATATTCAATTTTATTACGATTTCAAAATGGACCCTCGCCGGAAAGGAGTGAGAACCGCCTCTTGAACCCATCGAAACCATCTTTAGAATCTTTCGTCGTCCAAGGCTCGCTCCTTGATTGTGATAATGATGTGTCGTATTTAAAGAGAAAGAATGTGACCTCAAGTCTCACATCGACGGGTTATTATGAATTTAAATAAGATTTAAAAAATGATTTACATGTCTATGAACACAAAGGAACCTTTTTAAGCAGTGAAAACAATGTTAAGATGATTATTTCCTCCCTCTTTTTATTTATTTATTTATTTTGTTTTATAGGCGTCATCAATCAAGATGACCATTCCTTTCGTTTGAAGTATGGTCAACTTATTGATATGATAAAATAGTTTTGCATAATATAATAAAATAGATTTATTAGTGATTATTTTAATAAACTAATTGAAGTTATGGATTTCATGTGTAATTTTATTTTAATTAATTGAGAAAAGAGTTTAAAATTCTCCCCATGTGGTCTCAAATTCAAGCTCTATAATTGCTAATATGATAGTTACTGGAGGCTTACATGGTCGTTAACTTCTGAGCCCGTGAGATTAGTCGAGATGCGCACAAGCTGACCCGAACACCCATGTTAATAATAATAAAAAAATACACTTTGGCTAAAATTAAATATTCTCTCACACTAAATTTAAAAGATTATTAAAATCATTGCACTTATTGAGAAGATAGTTCATAAAAGTAGCGCTCAGTTTTTTCTTAACTGAAAATTAAGAAAAACCTAACATTTTTTTTTATTAACACGTCTATGAACACAAAGGAACCTTTTTGAGCAGTGAAAACAATAGGTTCAATTGGTCAAAATGGTAAGAAGATTATTTCTTCTTCCTTTTGTTTTCTAGGCGTCATCTATCAAGATGACCATTCCTTTCGCTTGAAGTATGGTCAGCCTATTGATATGATTATTTGTCTTCTTAGTTTTGCATGATATAATAAAATAGATTTATTAGTGATTATTTTAATAAACTAATTGAATTTATCGATTTCATGTGTAATTTTACTTTAATTAATTGAGAAAAAAGTTTAAAATTCTCATCACTTACTAATATTAAAAAAATACACTTCCACTAAAATAAAATATTCTTTTACACTAAATTTAAGGGATTATTAAAATCATTATTGAGAAGATAGTTCATAAAAGTAATGTTTGCGCTCAGTTTTTCTTAAGTGAAAATTAAGAAAAACCTAACATTAGTTCTAAGAGTTCTACCCATATTTTAGAAATTGGTCCAGCTCGGCAGATCGACTTGGAACCCTGTTAATCTAGGGCTGGAACTGGGCCGGGTTTAAGAAAAAATAGAGAAAATCAAAACCCAAGGTGACCCGGCTAGACCCGGTCAAAAACCCGGTTGCAACCCTTTAACTTTTTTTTTTTTTTTTTACTAAAATGACATCGTTTTGATTTTTTTAAAAATTGAAATTGACCGGGCGACCCGGGTCTTGGGACGGGTCGAACATCGAGCCGAGTTTAAAAATTCTGGTTCTGGCCATGGGTTGATTATACAATTAGGAAAAAGACCACATTCACTCTAACATACTTTCATAATGAAGTTACAACTTATTTTTAACTCTAGAAAATTTATTGTGTTGTCCAATTGTCTATCCTAGTTTGTATGTTGATTGCCTAACATTAGGCCTTTTCTACTAATTCTAGGTATAGTGATTTGGATATTGAAGAAATCTCAATCTCTAATTTAAAAAAGCGTTGGATCATTAAAACCCAATTGAGAAGGAAGACGCTTAGACTTGAAACCCATTACCAAATTAATGACCCATGTCCAAGAAAACAAAAGTGAATTTCAACTTGGATTTTTAGGCCTAAACCACTAAAAAAAATACAAAATTAAAAATACATAACCTAAGATCCAAGAAAAGAAATATATTGGCTTAAGTCTATACCCACCTATCACACCATTAAATAAAATGCAAGTGTAAAAACTTTAAACATAAAATCCAAAAATAAATAAAAACAAGGACCTTAAGCCCATATCCACATGTCATACCATGCAATTCAAAAATAAAATAGAGCTTTTACAATTTAATTCATACAATTTAGTTTATTCAATTCTCATCCAATAAATTCAAAGACAAATGTAATTAGGCACGAGCATAATTATTTAACTCATAAATCTAACTTAAAATCCATCAATTACCTAAATTAAAAGAAGAAGGATGTGTCATAACCTAATTTTTAACTGTCCTCAAACATCTACAAGAAAAGACAAAAAAGAAATATTTCAATCAACATAAAAATGAAAAAAAACATATTTCAAAGAATGAAAAGATTAAAAAAAAAGAAGCAATTAGGGGTGAAATTGAGAAGAAAATTGTTGAAATTGGCTAAATAATTAAAAATTGAAAAACCAAAGATCAAATTGAAAAAGGTGACAACATGCAACATGTAAGGACAACCAAGATGTAATTAAGGATGAAATTGAGAAAAAAGTTGAGATTTACTGAATAATTAAAAATTGGCCAAGGACCAAATTGGAAAAGATGGCAACATGTAAGGAAAAGAAAAATGCAATCAAGGATGAAATTGTGAAGAAATATGGAGAAAGGGTTGAAATTAACTAAACAATTAAAAATTGGAAAACCAAAGACCAAATTAGAAAAAAAAAATAGAGAAATTAAAAGACTATTTTAATGCAACGAGGGATGAAATTGAGAAGAAATAGATTGAAATCACCAAAAACTAAAAACTAAAATACAAGGACTAAGTTAAAAAAGCAATAAAGTTGGGGGACCTATTTTGAAACATGAAGATGCTTTTAAATGAAATGATGATTTTTGGACAAAATGAAGCCATTTCACATAAAAAAAAATCTAACCACTTAAACGATATAGTTTTAGTTCATGGCCAAAAAAATACATCTTCTTCCCCGTCACGATAAATCTGCAACCCTTTGTTTTTGTTTTGTTTTGTTTTTTTTATTGTGTTGGCCTGAATTTGGCCACATTTTGTCTTTCCTAAACGTTCTAAAAATACCAAATAACACACAATTCCCTTTTCTTGCATGTGTAGTACATTATCAGCCAAAAAACACTTGCCCTAACCCTCTAAAACCGCTACAAAATAAGTGTAAAGAGACCAACCTAAACATGCTTGGCCAAAGCGTAAAACCAAAGTGGATGGTTGAGATTGACCTAAAAGAAATAACATGCATGATCATTCCACTAAGAAAGGTTCTAGGAGCTTTCATCATTGCTTATAAATAGAAGGGCAAAGCAAGAAACAGTGGGAGCCAAACTTGAGAGAGTGCCGATATATATATATATAAGTTAAGCTAGTCTAAGTCATAAGGTAGTGAATGAGAAAACATATGAGAAAAACAGAGAGAAAAAACCATCTTAAACCCAAAAAACCTAAAAAGAGAAGAAGTTTTAGTTTGAAAATGAAGGTGTCATGAACCATCCAATAGCTAAGGGGAAATAAGAAAAAGAAAGAAAGAAAAAGAAGAGAAAAAAAGGCAAAAACCAAAGAGACAGAGAAGCCTGAAATACAGAGAGAAAATCACCTGAAAACCATACCATCGCTAGCATGACATCGTCTCTGCCACAACAACAACTCTTTATTTGCTTGGAACTAGCTCAAGAGTGAGCTAAATCCTTCCTCCTTCTCTATTATTCTTTTTACAATAGGTTTTGCAAATGTTACACAAAAATTGAAAATATTGCATATTACACTATTTATGTACGATTACTATTCATCCATGTATTTTTATTTTTTTTTTTATTTTTTTTTCACTTTGCAATTATGTTAGGTTCGTTTTGTAAACTGTGTTCTTGCCTTTTTACGTATGTATAGACGTGTAAAAATCCATTTTCAAAAGTAGATTATTATTCACCCATGCATTTTTTCTTCTTCATGTTAACATTATTTACATTTTATAAAACTAAGTTTTTGCCTTTTTATATATGTATGTGTGTATGTGTAGATATTTATTTTAAGAAAAAGAACAAAAACAATGTCGATTAGTTTCATCAAGTTAGTGTCTTTTTTTAAGTTTAGGTTTTAACAGCTAGGTTGACATGTATTTTAGTTTTTAAGAACCGACATAAACTTAGCACAACATTTTTAATCTTAAGATGAGTTTAATAATGAGTGTCATAATTCAATTTTTGACTCCCCTATTTTTCTAAATATTTTCAAAATATATATAAAAAATCAAAATAAAAAAAATATGTTTTTAATGTATTTGTGTTATTTTTAGCATTTTCAGCGTCTTTTTAAAAGGATTCAGAATTTAAAAATTATTTTCAATGCATTCAGCAATTAATACACGCATTTTAGCCCTCAAATATAAGATAATGCGCTTTCTAGCCTTATCTCTTTCGAGTGAGCTTTTTAGTCCTCACATACCGGATAATGCACTTTTTAGCCATATCCATTTTCTTTTGAGTGTGCTTTCTAGCACTCACCCATCAGATATTGCTTTTTTTAGCCCTATCTCTCTCTCTCTCTCTCCTTTTGAATGCGTTTTCTAGCCCTCGTATACCAGATAATGTGCTTTCTAGCCATATCTTTTCCTTTTAAATGTGATTCCTAGCCCTCACATACTAGATAGTGCGCTTTCTATCCCTATTTTTTCCTTTCTAAATGCGTTTTCTAGCCTTTACATATCAGCTAATGCACTTTCTAGTCCTCACATATTAGATAGTATGCTTTTTAGCCATATCTCCTTTCTTTCAAATGCGTTTTTTAGCTCTCATATACCGGACAATATGCTTTCCAGCTCTATCCATTTTCTTTTGAATACGTTTTCTAGCCCCCACCCATTAGATAATGTGCTTTCTAACCCTATCTCTTTCCTTTCGAGTGCGCTTTATAGCCCTATCTTTTTCATTTTGAGTGCGCTTTCCAGCCATCACATACTAGATAATGCGCTTTCTAACCCTATCTTTTTCTTCTTGAGTGCACCTTCCAGCCTTGACATAAAAGATAATGTGTTTTTTAACTCTATCTCTTTCTTCTTGGGTTCATTTTTAAACCCTCACTTCTGACGCTTTTGGAAGGATTGACCATTTCTTGATTTAGTAAATCCTTAATCTCTCATCTTTTATTCTTAACAAGCTTACTATCTAAAGTCTTTTATGACTTTCTGTCGTAAGCATTATAAAGAGAGTGGCAACTGTCATAATATAATTTTTGACCCCCTTGTTTTTCTAAGTATTTAAAAAATACAAAAAATATGTTTTTAATGTATTTATGTTATTTTCAACATTCTCAATATCTTTTCAAAAGAATTTAGAATTTTATTTTCAATGCGTTCAACTATTAAGGCGTACATTTCAAAATCACTTATTAATTCTTCTCGTTGAGTCGACATTCATGTTACTTATTTCAAAAAATCAAAATAAAAAAAGAAGAAAGATAAAAAAATATATATATAATAAATGGGCAAAGGGACCAAAAAAATTTAGGTTGTTTTGTGACCCAACACCATTTTATTCCTCTCTCCATATTGTCCGTCAGCTCCTTAGCCACTACAACAATAGCACAACCTCCACCGACACCACCATTAACCACTAGGGAAGAAAACCATTAACCCATCAGCCTTCTCACAATTACCAACCACCAAATCGACCACAATGGATTGGTTGACCCCTTGACCAACAAACCAAGAGGAAGAGAGAAACAAATCTCAAAGAAAAATATAATTAGTTTTTCTTGTTTTGTTTGTTTTGCAGGTGACAATGAGATTCACCACCAGCACAGGAAGAAAAAGGAGGAAACGTCATTCCAGATCCACTAGGTTTTATTCTTCCACGAGCAGCGGCGCTTGAGACCCACACGCCACCACTGTTCTTGCAGTCCTAGAAGCTTATCAACACTATTCCTGAGTTTCCAGTAACTTCTCCTTATTATTTTGTGAATTCTGGGAGGCCTATTTTGCAAATCTTAGATGTTTGATGTATGTTTTATTTATTTTTAAATTTTAAATTTTTATTGTTTGTAAACATGTAATTGTGGGGTGTGTGAGTAAAAAATATATTAAAAAAAATGTGTGTTGCATTTTCTTTTTATTTTTATTTTGCATTAAATAGATTGTAAAAATGGGAAAAAGATAAAAAGATAAAAAAAATTAATTAACCAAATGTTTTAAATGAATATGGCAAATCCTAAAAGTTTTTCATGCATATCTTTTAAAAAGACAAGATCATATTTTTATCATGTTTTAAAAATACAAAATGGATATTGTAACTAGTTTATGATTATCTATTATGGTTTGATCAAAATGTCAAAAATCCCACAACAATTAATTTTTTTAATTAAAATCCAGAGTGTTAGGATTTAGCTGCAAACTTTAATATTTAAGGGTATAAAATTACATTGTAAAATATGCCTTCAGATATTAAAGATACAAAATTAAAAATAAATACGATGCTAGAATTTGGGCCTGAGAATAGTTAAGATTTAATCCGATAAGGTTAAAGTTTCCTCACGAAAGGAGATTTTCCTTGAACCATTAGATGAGATCAACAAATAGAAATAAAAAACTTAAAATAACAATCCATCAACAATGCAGCTTACCATAGGTAGGGTACACTGGAGGTGATGCGTCTTTCCCTTGCACAACTAGTCCCCTTATCCATACTCTTGCAGATCATAGGTTTTCTAGTAACCATTATACTAGGTGATACTCTCTCATATCATAACTATATGATTAAACTCAAACATCTTTCAATCCAAGAGGCAGCTATGTCATTTGATGTCGTGCAAGTCACAATAATGAGTTGATGCATTTTTTTAAAGTTAGCGTCATGTTTTGAAACTTGGATTTTAATGATTAGGTCAACATGTTTTCTAATTTTAGGAACCAATATAGACCTTGCACAACATTTTAAAATAAAAAATAAGATAAAAAATAAGTCTATCAGTCTTTTCCGAGTAGGGACCAATATGGGACAAACATAATATTCTTTTCATCTTTTTTTTATAAAAAATAATAATGATAAAAATTAAGAAATATTTATAAAAAAATAAATAAACTAAAGAAACCATCAATTTGTTACTCCTGATTCAAGGCCGACACTAATTAGATGAACAATCCATTAACAATAAATGGCTTGCAAATAAGTTTGGAAAACTATTAGGACAATTAAAGGCATGTATATAAATAAATTTAAAAGAAACACATATAGCTAAGATAACCTTGTAAAGGATGTAGTAAAGGTGATTTCTATCCTCTCTTAAGTATACTCAACCCCTTACTTAGATCTCTAAAACTATTGCATATTTTAGAATTTTTAGTCTCTTTATAGAACTATGTGATGAGTACATATTTCATATTTTCCTTTAATTTTTAGAGATCCCATTTTCATGTCGAGTACAACAGCATAATGACTTCACTAAGGATACTAGGGTTAAGCCTATATGCATAGCTTTCTCATCAATTTATTTTGTTTACTACCCTTGTTGTCCTTTATATTTAAGCATTTATTTTATTTATGTTCTTTAATTTTATTTATTATTTACTACATTAATTTATAATCTGCTGAATTGAATATGCATTCATATTATTTTTTGAGTTTTCATATATTTCACAAAAACCAACAAAAGCTTTAAACCTGATCTCGTCCCTTGTTGGGATTAGATAAGGATATTTAGGTGCCGAGTGTGAGTTATATCCACTAATGCTCACTTAGACTTCCGTTTAAATTGGAACTCACCCTATACATGGATTATCACGAAGTTACTTCCTTACCCATATTGTATAAGGTTAAGAGACTGGATTATCCCATTGACGATTTGGATAATCTAGGAACTTGAGAAATCTTTAGGGATACGCCATTTAAGTCATTCTTTACATGAGCTAGATCTTATCCATTAAGGTTGAACCTCGATAGGATATGAATCATATCATGACATATCATATTCCCTTATGTTTATACGCTATTATTTCTCTACTGATGTTTACAGGAAATATGAGATGCCAAGATATACTGAGATTACCATTAAGGACATGAGGACTAGGTTTAGAAAAGGCCAATATGATGAGGGATATTTTCTCAAATTAGATAAAATCCTTAAGATTTTGGTGTCCTTATTGAGAAGTTTTCAAAATAAATAAATAAATCGACCTAGTCTGTTCTCATAGTCTCGATATAATAGGAAACTTGAATAACACCAAACATGCATACTCAATCCAACATGTTTTATTCATTTATAAATTTATTTATTATTTTTTATACATATGTATACCAAATAAACATGGGAAGAAATATAGGCCATTCTATTAAATGTCAACTTGCCCCTAGATTCCACATCACTAGATCTAGATAAAGACAAATAAAAAAAACAACAAAGTTAAATCAAAACTAGAATAAAGCAACCAAAAGATGATAAAGAGTCTAAAAAGAAAGGTTACTAGGCTCACTAGCTTACTTGAGGGAGCTTTAAAAGCTACACCATAAGAAGAAAAGACCTTCAATCAGAGGCAAACTCATACAAAAATGATGCTTCAACTTAATATCCAATCAATGTCACAAATGCCATCAGGGCCATCTATTTTTACACCACCAAATCAAGGGGCATCAGATGCTTCTCTTAAATCCCAATACACAACATATATCTCATTCATGAGTTATGGTCAACACCGTAAGTCTAGGTTGCTCCACTTATTAATCTCATCACTAAAAAAACCCATAGGTTTAATGTGGTAAAAAAGCTTAACTTTGAGAGGTTATTATATGTAATAAAAGAGAAACTTTCAGCGATAGAAGGCCTATTCCTAAAAATCTTATGATCTAGTAAAAACAATTGAAATGTGTCTTATACCAGATGATATAATACCTAAGAAGTTTAAGGTGAATGAGTTCATCAAGTATAATGACACACAGTTTCCTATGATACGCCTACATGTATATTGCAATAAAATAGCCGAAGTAGTCTATGAAAAGAGGCTTCTAATATGATTTTTCCATTTGAGCTTAAATGGTGTGTTGAGCTAGTACATGTGTCAAGATAATACCAAGATCTGTAGGTAGAGGGATTTGGTAAATGTCTTTATAAAATAGTATAAGTGCACTGTAGATGTGGCTTCAGACCTTTCTAGTTTATAAATCATGAAAAAAGGACCAAAAAAATCCATTAAAAAGTACATCCAGAATTGGTACGAAGTGGTTGCATAGGTCCATCCTCCTCTAATAAAAAAAAGATCATACTCTTCCCAAATACATTCAAAGTTCTATACTTTGATTATTTGGTTGATAATTTGGTTCAACATTTTACAGATATTGTTGTTGTGATTGAAAGAATTAAGTAAACAATAAGGGTATGGATCTCAAACCTTCTGAAACTAACCAAAGGAAATGAGGGCTTATAGACAAGATAAAGGACTATAATGTGAACCAGACGGAAACCAATTATTTTCAACCCAAAGGTCAATGGAATAATCAATGGAGGTCCAATCAGTTAATCAATACCAGTAATACCAATCCTCAACCATTCACTTCGACACCATCCAATAACCTATAGAATTGGTCGTTCTTTAACAAAATAACACCAAATAACCAGGTCAACTCTAGTAATAAGCCTTATAAAATCTTTGAAGAACTCAAGAAAATTTACCACCTCTTATGCTACCATTGTTATCATTGGACAAATCGCTCCTACACCACAAAGACCCCTTAAACCACCCTACTCCTCAATATGAACACCACACTGATGCCATTAGACTTGGAATTGATAGTTATGATGCTTTTAAAGGCAAACTCCTTCACCTCATCAAGGTGAGATAGATGATGATAGTCAAAATGCCTTATATATGAACACAAACCCCTTGCCAAATCACATCACTATGAAGGAAAAAGGTGTAATCATAACTTCTAATGACATTGGGTATAAAAAGATAGGGGGGGCACCTTAAAAATAATGATGAGCAATTTATTTGATATATTATTTTAGGAAAATTACCTTAAGACACTCTCTAAAACATAGACCGTTGAGAATCTCGATGAGTATTGTAAGTTCTATCACGAGTCATGGCATGATATCGATAACTATAATGAATTCCATTTTAAAGTTGAGACCATGATGATTATGGGCATGCTATGATTTAAGAAAGATACGGTTGAAAATGAGGTGTTTATTGATTTCATCATCCATGCCCTAGAAGAGAAAAGGCTGAAGACTGTCATTTATTTCGAGTCAAGGTAAAATGGTTCTCAGATTGTGATCTTGCTCTAGTTTAGTATCAATACCTTAGAAGAGGCATTATCCATTGAACAACTGGTTAGAAGATTTTCTAGGGAGGAAAATCATGATACTTAGAAGGAAAAGGATTTTTAGATGTTGTTCAAATTCAAGTGATTTTGCTATAATATTATCCTTACCTTCTCAGTAATCATAGCTCAAGATATTAGGAAAGGAATGTAAATTTGTGTTAAGCTTAATTAGTTTTCATATTAATGAGATCATGTAGTTTTTATCCAAACATTATGCCTTCTTATGCTATTTATTAATGCTTGTCATTTCTTTCTTTTTATTTACCATTCACTTATTCCCTATAATTTCTGCTTTTAGAAATCTTAAAAACAATCAATCCTTAAACTTCTAATATCTCTTTGCATGCAACTTGTTCTTGTTTCTTTTATATGCCTATTTTCCGTGCTTATTCTAAAAAACTACAAATATCTTGTTAATATGATTAATAAGCTAATAGGCTTTACTAGAATAACTTTATAGCAAACTTGCTAGGATTTATGAGCAAATCTCTTTGCTGAATGCATGTATCATTTCTTTAATAGAAACTAAGTTGCATTTTGATTTTAGGAAATGACTTAATATTTGTTTATAACCAATATTTGATATCTCATTCCACCTTATTAGAGAATGGGATGGAAAATTTGTTAAATAAATTATTAGGTGGGCAATTATGACTCAAAACATGTTGTTTGAAGGTAACAAATCCCATCAATGGCCATGACAAAAACCAAACAAAAAAAAATGAGAAACTCTTTAGTTTTTCTAAACCCATCCTTGCCCTCTATATCATATATTCTTCTTTGACATTATGAATGATAATGGATAGTAGGCTAAAATATAATGAACTCAAATAAAAATTTCCCTACTAATCCAAACAAACTATATTGAATGAGGTCAATACTTATCAACTCAAGCAGTTCATGTTTGAAATGAGGAAAGACCTTTTTTGGTTCCTAGAAAAAAAACACATATATCATTTGTTATCCCACTTTGAGCCTAAATAAACTATTTGCAACAAACCCTGACTAAAATCACCCCCACACTAGGGGCAGACAAAAATAGTAAAAGGATTAACACAACTTCGATTAAAATTCCAAAGCAACAATAGTTCACTAGTAGTATGTCCTAGAAAAGCTTGCCTTATCATTAAATCAAAATGCTAAGAGGCATATCAAAAATTCAATAAAAAAATAAAAACAAAAAATTACAAAAGAATCAGAGCAAAAAATATACCCCATTAGCTTACGCCTAAAGATGAGGCAATATTTTTTTTAAAATGACAATGAAAGTTGTGCATAAATGAGCATGCATAAAAAACAAGAGTCCATATGACATGATGGACAATATGCTAAAAACATTGTATGATCATCCGGAAATGATCTCAAGTCTTGTGAACCCTTTAAACACTTTTTGAGCCTATGAATTCATTTCTTTTATAAACCTGCATCTTAGACTACATTACGTGCATTTGAAAGCTCTTTTTAATCAAAATGTGAGCTATCAGGATTAATAAGTTGCAACCTCAAACAACATGAGAAATTTCCTTCAAAAACTTTATGATTTTATTGACATTTTATATGCTAAAACAAATTAAACACTTAAGGCAAGTACATTTATAGCAAACCCTATGCATATATACCTTTTCTTTCTAAACTAATTATAGATTTAAAACCATTTCAAAGAACATTACAGTCTTGTTTGTTAAAAAACCAAAAAACCACTTTATCATGGGGACACTATTTTGTTTGCATAAAATGCTCGAACTTTCACTCTTGAAAATATTTTAGAGAGGTTACAAGGCTTGTTTTGGTTTGCGACTACATATAGTTATGAATTTTTAAAAGGTATGATGCTTTTAAAAGATCATATCAAAATAGTTTTTTTATTCAAAATATAAATGAATCAATGTTTAGAATATGTCAATAAGATATGTGAAGCAAGGATTTATCCTAAAACCATGACAATTATAATTAAAAGAGTCTTATCACAATAAAAGAAGAAGATCGACACTTAGAGGAAGGTTATAAATCGGGAAGAATTCATCATTATCTAAACAACAAATGGTGTAATGTTGCTCAAAATAGCAAACAAAGGTAGTTATTAAGAATAGATAATGAAGCTATTGTATAAGGTTTGAATGACATACTTTTATAAAGCTACCATAATAACACAAGCTTCTAAATATATATTATACCTAAGCAAACTTAAGAAGGCTAGAGGATTAAGGGTTATAATGTTAGTAAAGGTGAGAGAAATCGATCTCAATTATCAATAGGGAAGTTGAACATCAAAAGAAAGACATGTTTCTTACAAATAAGCATCTAACTAGATACCTTGATTCCTTTCATATATAATCATCATACTTTTCTTACAAATTTTTCTCAACTTTTCAGTCTCTAAGGACTCTTACAATTTGTTTTATGATTGGAGTCCAAGTAGACCCTCGTAGGTTTTTCTTTACTTTTTAAGTCTTAGATGACTGTTATTACGTCGTACCCTACCATTAAAAGGATCTTGCGATTAATTATCAGAGGACTCTCATAAATCTCTTTTTTTACTTTTAAGTCTCATAGGACTCTTGCAAATTGTTATGCGATGTGGAATCTTAAAAAACCCTCATAGGTTTTACTTTAGTTTTAGATTTTAAGAGGACTCTTGTGAACTTGAGTCAAACCCCTCCATCAAGAGGCTCTTATGATTGAGTGTTAAAGGACTCTCATAAGTCTTTCTTTACCTTTGAATCTTAGATGGATCTTACAAATCTTTCTTACAATTGAGTCTTAGATGATTTTCACAAATCTTTCTTTACCTTTTGAGTCTTAGAGGACTCTTATGAATTTGAGTCAAACTTTACCATCAAGAGGCTCTCGTGATGGAATCTCAAAGGATTATTGTAATTATTGTAAATATTTCTTTACTTTTAAGTTATAAAAGATTCTTGCAAATCGTTCTTATGATCGAGTCTCAAAGGAATCTCGCAAATCTTTTATTACTTTTTATGTCTTAGAGGACTCTTATAAATTTAGGTCAAACCGTTCCATCAGGACACTCTTGCAATTGAGTTCCAGAGGACTCTCGTAAGTGTTATTTTACTTTTAAATCTTAGTGGAATCTTGTAATTTGTTTTGCGATTTAGAGTCTCAAAGGACCCTCATAAGTTTTTCCTTACTTTTTTTAGTCTTAAAGAACTCTAAAAAATTTAAGTTGAACCTTTCCATCAAGAGGCTCTTGTGAATGAGTCTTAGAGGACTCACACAAATCTTTCTGTACTTTTGAGTCTTAAAGGACTATTGCAAATATTTCTGGAGATCAACTCATAGAAGACTGATGCAACTATATTATTCGATAGTTTTACTCACATTTACCTAGTATTTTGCCCATGTTTTATATATAAAATGCCTTGATATTCTTTTTTTTTTATATGTTTTAAAGGTAAGATTTGAAAAGGACTAATTTAAAGATAAAATTCAAACCATGTTCCAGCCCGTGTTGAATATTGGCAGATTTGACCTTCGATTGATGTTTTACACAGATAATGAGCTGTAGAGGTCAAAATTAAGTAATTCTAGTGGCATTAGAAAGATAAAATCCATAACTTTCTATCCATTTATGGCAAGAAAAAAAAGAGAAAGAGCATGAAAATTACAACCTTAAAAGACAAGTCTCGTATTTTGTCAGTTTTGGCATTTGGCCATTCCGACTTGAATATCTTTAGCTAGAGAAGTCTGTTTGTTTCAAACTTAAGTTTGTTGGATTCATGACTCAAAAACCTATCAACCTATTGAATTTCAATAAAAAAGGAGCTCATATGAGAAAGATATGATTTTTCTAAGACAACTCATAAATTCTACAAACAAACAAGTTTTATGAGGAAACAAGTCTAACTTACTTCCCAAGCATCAAAACCAACATGAAAATTATCTCTTCATATGGAAAAATTCTTTACATGAGCAAATTAACTTCTCTAAGTCCAAAGTTAGAGCTTGAAAATTTCATGCAAGACTATTTTTCCTTCTTTATAGGAAAATAGTTATTGTACTACTTAAATATATATTGCATATTTTGGAAAGAACTCGTTTTTTTTTCTTTCCTGATAAAAATGCACTAGTAGGAAGGTGGGTATTAGGTTTTTTTTTAACTGATAAAAAGGAAAGAGAGAGGTGAAAAAGGTGGCGGCCAAAAAGAAGAAAAAAACACTCACATTTTTTTTTCTACACTTGAAATTATGTTTTCATCTTTTCTCTTAGTTTTTTTTATTGTCATGAAAGATGAAGTTATTTTTCTTGGTTGAAATGATACAGAAGCCTTCATATTTTAAAAACTATGAGATTTTTTTTATCTTCTCTTTTTAGTTTATAATTATGACGGATCTATATTGTTAATCTTAGGAAAAATATTCAATTAAATCGAACATAGACTCTAGACAATTATGTTGCCTAGATTTATCAACTTTTCTAGTTCTTAAGGCTGTCATTAAATTAAATTACTAGCATTGACATTATAGTTGTTTAATGGTTAAGGATTAATTATATTGTGGATCGGTTGAATGACTAATATTAAGGAAAGATAAATATTTAGAATATAAATTGACATATTGTTTCAATGATCAGTTTTGATTTTCATTGGTGAATGTTTACCTAAGACCAAGATTTTTCTCTTAGTAATTTCAATTTATTTAATTTAGTTTGATTACTTTATTTTGTTTACCCTAGCATAACTTAGATAATCTCAAAATCCCCCATCTTTGAATCATTTAGCATAAAGACAAGAACTAGATCTTCCTCATGAGATCGACCATTTGTTTGCTCTATATTATCTTAGTTGTTTAAGCTAAGGTAGTTAATTTGTGTGACCACGACATCACAATAAATTTTAGCGTCGTTCTCGGGGAAGTGATTCTTGTTGATTCTTATATTATGATAGTTATTTATTTCATTCTTTTAAAAAAAAATTACTATTCGCACTATTTAAAATGAAATTTTTGGTAGAATTAGGCTTTGGAATTTAGTTTCCTGAAGAAAAACAATGTTCTGAAAAAGGCTAGTCGCTTTTAGCTGCTAACCCCACCCTCTTGAGGCCGAATTCCATTGTTTTCTAGGGTTTTTAGGCATTTTTATGTTTTAGAGTTAGATTTTCATTTACTTTCACTATTTAAAATCTCTTTTGATTGATTTATTTTTAGGTTATTAGAGTTTTGTTGACTATTTATACCTGCAACCTGATCTACTGACCAAGAAAAAGTGCAGGTAGATCTTGAAATAGAAAACACTTTACGCAGGTTATGAAAGGAAGTTTGCATTAACAACATGGTTATTGCACGACAACAGACACTCAAGGAGCTTGCTACTCCTAACATGGAGAATAACCATTGTGCATAAACATCGACAACAACGCCAACTTTGAGCTCAAGTCTGGGTTCATACACCTACTGCCAATATTTAATGGACTTGCTAGAGAAGACCCTCATACTTATCTCAGGAATTCTACATGGAGTTGATGAAGAACAAGTTAAGTTGAACATTTTCCATTTCTCTTTAAAAGGAGCAATAAAAGCATGGTTTTTCTCCATCCTCCCCGGTTCCATTGGAACTTGGAATGGCATGAAAAGATTTTACTTGAGAAGTATTCCCAGCCTCTCGAGTTGCCAATATAAGAAAGAAAATATGTGGAATCTGACAATCTCATGAGGAAACACTCTCCGAATATTGGTAAAGATTTGAGCAGTTGTGCATTTAATGTCCTCATCATTAAATACCCAATTAGCTACTCATTCAATACTTCTATGAAGGACTGATGCCTACTGACCAAAGTATCATTGATGCAGCAAATGGAGGAGCGTTGGTAGATAAAACACCTAAAGCTAAATGCCAATTGATCTCAAATATGGCAGCCAACTCGAAATAATTTGGCACATGTGGAGACTTCCCAAGAAAATGAATAAACGAGGTAAGTATTGCTAACCTTATGAATAAAGTTAATGATCTTACTTCTCTTATGCGTTCTTTGGCTTATGGAAATGTACAACAATTGAAAGCTTGTAGTATATGCTTGTTACAAGGCCATGCTTTAGATATGTGCCTAACAATGCAACAAGACAATATTGAACAAACTAATACAGTTAATGGAGCATTCAATGACCAGCTCCAGTGTAAATACGATCCTTTTTATAACACATACAATCCTGGATGGAGAGATCACCTGAACTTACGCTATGAGAACCTACCATAACAAGGCAATCAAGACCGACAGTTCCACCCCCATGGATTTCAACCCCAACAGAATTATCAAGCGAGACAGCCCCCTGCATTTACAAATTCCAATGTTATGAGGTCATCAAGTGATGATCTTCATGAGATGATGAAAACCTCAGCTTCTAACACAATGACTTTACAACAAAATTTCATGTCTTTTCAACAGAAAACAAGGCTAGGTATTAATAATTTTGAAAAGAAAATAGGGTAATTAACTTCAAGTATAGGAAAATTAGAAGCACAAGTCAGCAGAAATTTTTCCTTTCAAGCATTGAATCCAAAAAAGAATGTTAGTGCGATCACACTGCGGAGTGGGAAAAAACTTGAAGAGCAAAGGTCCAAGAAAATTAAGATGGAGGAAGAAGAGGAGATAGAAACAAAAATGAGCATAAATAAGAAACAACCTACTCCTTCATAGACTGAAACAACCACCAATACTTCAAAGGTAAGTCCTAACTCAATGAATTCTAGTTTCAAGAAAATCTCTCCTTTTCCTTTGAATTTGATGCAACCATATTATTCGATAGTTTCACCCACATTTAACTAGTGTTTTGTCTATGTTTTATATATAAAATGCCTTGATATTATTTGTTTTATGTTTTGAAGGCACTTTTGGAAGAATATTTAATAGGTTTGGAATCCCAAAAGCTATCATTAGTGATCATGACACTTATTTTTGCAATTGTTTAAAAGAGGCATTATTACGCAAATACCATGACTTATCGGACTTCTATAGCCTATCACCCTCGAATGAATGGCCAAGTTGAAATTTCAAATCGAGAAATCAAATCCATTTTAGAGAACATAGTGCAACCTAACCAGTGAGATTGAAGTTTGCGACTTGGTGATGCACTTTGGGCTTATTGTACTGCTTATAAATCACCTATAGAAATGTCACCTTATAAGATTATTTACGGGAAAGCTTGTCATTTACAAGTGGAGTTTGAACACAAAGCTTTTTAGGCTATTAAGCAATACACCTTTGATTATGATGCTACTGGGATTGTAAGGAAGTTGCAATTGCAAGAGTTGGAAGAGATACAAAATGATACCTACGAGAATGCAAGGATTTACAAAGAAAAGACCAAAAGTCTTCATGACCGAATGATTACAAGAAAGGAGTTTCATGTTGGAGACAAAGTCCTTTATCATTCAGCTTCTGTAGAGTTAGCTGAACCAATATATGAGGCATGAGCATGCGATGTGTTAAGCCAATGACATAAAACAAAAGTGCTTACTAGGAGGCAACCTAACTTACAAAAAAAAAATTCAGAATTGCTTTCTTTTTCCTTTATCTTTTATTTTTCACATTTTAATTTATGTTTGTCATTCTCTTCTACTCCCTTTTCTTTTATTTCAACATTGAGGACAATGTTGTATTTAAGTGTGAGGGTGAGAATTTTAGTTTTCTTTGTTGTTTCTTTATGTTTTATTTGGAAAAAACCCATTAACATTTGAAAACAAATGTTTTCGAACCTTAGTATTAAGTTTTATCTTTTGAACTCTCATTGATAATGAGAATATAAATATTATATATGAGAATTTGTGTGAGATAGATGAAAATATGAATTGAATGAATGAGTGTGCATGCAAGTTTTAAAGTTTAATTAGTTTAGAGATTTAGTTTGAAAATATATCATGTTGACTTAATAGTGTTGTGTCAATGTAAGCTTTTGAACCTTCAACAATATAATCTTTGATGTGTGCATTCTTTCAATGACATATATCTCTAGAACTTGCTTTATGTCTTGTTGAGATTATATTCATATTACATATGTGCATGAAGATGGTAAAGGCATTAGGAATTTTAATCATTTGAGTAAAAAGTCAAACTTGAAGCATATTATTCTTAGTGAGCCCTTTTGAGCTTGTTTATCTTTTCTTTGCTTTACCCATGTTACAAGCCTTAACTTTTTATATGTTTTCCTTTTCTCTTGGCCAAGGATTGATAAAGCATATACTTGTTGTATTTCATGTGATTATGGTTGGAAATTATATGAAAAAAAGAAGTGATACTTGATGAAAAGAATGGGAAAAGTTTCCAAATGTAGACTATTTTAAATATAAAAAAGTTATTCCATTATGTTCTCAAAGTTTTATGTTGATGGAGCTTGAAATCAAAAGAAGTATCAATGCTTTAAGATGGTGAATTTGTGTGCTTTGATGATATATCTTGTTTCAAAATTCATTTTTATAGAATGCTCTACATCTTTTGGTTTTAGCCTTTTTTTCCTTTTTTTACCTCACTTTAACCTCAGCCCTATTACAATAAAAAAGTAAGACCTTTTAGTTCATGTGTTGCTTGTAATATTTTAGTAATGGAGATGAGATTGAAGAGCAAGCTTATAGGTATAACATATTCAATGATTGAATTTGAGAAATTTAAACATATGAGCCCTAAACACATGAATGTTGGAGTGTATATCAATGAGAGGACCTATCATTTTGGCATGGAATAGATTTCATTTAAATCTCAATGATTAATTGAGTTTTGAAGTTCGCATGTGAATAAATTCATGAAAATTCATGTTTTTATCCTTCTTGATTGTATTCTTATTTATAATGCATGTCCTTTTGAACATTGATGGAAGATTAAGAGATTAATCATAGTTATTGTGTTAAGTATTTTAATTTTTTTTTTACTTTGGACTTTTTTAAGTTTGATTTTATCTCTCATTTCTCGAGGATAAAGAGTTAAGTGTGGTGGTATTTGATGCAACCATATTATTTTATAGTTTTACCCACATTTACCTAGTATTTTTTCCATGTTTTATATATAAAATGTCTTGATATTTTTTTTTTATGTTTTGAAGGTACTTTTGGATGTAAGACTCGAAAAGAAGTAATTTGAAGATAAAATTCAAACCATATTCCAGCCTATGTCGAATATTAGTAAATTTGACTTTTGATCGATGTTTACGTAGAACTTGAGCTGTAGAAGTTGAAATCAAGTGATTCTAGTGGAATTAGAAAGCTAACATCCATACCTTTCTATCCATTTATGGCAAGAATAATTAAAAAAGAAAGAAAAAAAGAGCATGGAAATCGCAGTTTTCAAAAACAAGTCTGGTATTCTGCTAGTTTTAACCTTTGGTCATTTCGACTTGAATATCTTGAGCTAGTGAGGTCTATTTGTTGCAAACTTAGATTTGTTAGATTCCTGACTCAAAGACCTATCAACCTACCAAATATTAACAAAAAAAGAGATCATATGAGAGATATATAAGTTTTCTAAGACAACTCATAAATTCTGTCAGCATACAGGTTTTGTGAAGAATCAAGTGCAACTTACTTTCCAAGCATCAAAACCGACATGACAATTATTTTTTCATATGAAAAAGGTCTTTACACAGGTAAACTAACTTCACTAAGTCCAAAATCAAAGCTTGAAGATTTCATACCAGACTATTTTTCCTTTTTTTATAGGAAAGTAGTTATTTTCACTAAGTCCAAGGTTTTTCTTTTAATAATTTTAGTTTATTTAATTTAGTTTGATTATTTTATTTTTTAACCTAGCATAGCTTAGATAATCTCAAAATCCCCCATCTTTGAATCATTTAGCATAAAGACCCAAACTAAATTTTCCTCGTGAGATCGACCTCTTTCTTGCTCTGTACTATCTTATTTGTTTAAGCTAGAGTAGTTAATTTGTGTGATCGCAACATCACAACAAAGACTCTCATAAGTTTTTCTTTACTTTTTGAGACTCAGATGATTCTTACAAATTTAATCCAAACCTTGCCATTTTGTGGCTCTTGTGATTAAATCTTAGATGATTCTTGCGTATTTTTCTTTACTTTTAAGTCTCAAAGGACTTTTACTATTTATTCTGCAATTTAGAGTCTTAAAAGGCTCTAACAGGTTATACTTTACTTTTAGAATCACAAAGAACTTTTGCAAATTTGAGTCAAACCCTACCATCAAGAGTCTCTTACGATTGAGTTTCAAAGGAAAGGAACCTCGCAAGTTTAATTTTACTTTTAAAGTCCCAGGAACTCTTGTAAATTTTTCTTTATTTTTTAGTCTTAGAGGACTCCTATTTTTTTTTCTTAGTTTTTAAATCTCAAAGGCCTCTTACAAATTTTTCTTTATTTTTTAGTCTCATATGACTCTTGTAAGCTTAAGTCCAAAAAATATCTCTTATGAATTTTAATAATAGGTGATTATTTTATATTTTTTAGGTTGGTCCCCTCTCGATTTCATAATTTTTTTAATGTGCACTATCTTTTCTTTATAAGTTTACTAAACAAAGCCTATGAAAACACAGTTTTTTGTAGACTTTGTTCCGCAACCATTGTAAGGAGGTGGTAGTTGTCATAACCCACTTTTTTACTCTTTAAATATCCTTTAAAAAGGCAAAACAAATACTTCAACCAACAAAAAAAAAATTTCAAAAAATATATATAGTCTAAAAAAGAAAAATATAATTATGGTTCAAATTAAAAAAAAAACTTGAGAAAATAGTTGAAATTAGCTGAATAATTTAAAATTGAAAAGCCAAGGTCCAAATTAAAAAAGTTTGCAATATGAAAGGACAAGATAAATGCAATTAGGGAGGAAACCAAGAAGAAATATTGAGAAAAATGGTTGAAATTGGATGAATAAGCCAATAACCGAATTGAAAAAGAAACCATCATTCAAAGACAAGAAAAATGTAGTCATTGATGAAATTATGAAGAAATACTAAGAAAATAGTTAAAGTCGGAAAACCAATAACCAAAAAACAAAAGGCAAAGAAATTGAGAGATTATTTTAATGCAACCAATGACAAAATTGAGAAGAAATAAGTTGAAATTAGCTAAAAATAAAATTAAAAATACAAGGAGTAAATTAAAAAATATAATAAATTGAGGGACTTATTTTAAACATGAAATTTCTATTAATCAAAATGGCGTCGTTTCAGGCAAAATGACATCATTTTATATATATATATATATATATATATATATATATATATATATATATATAAGCCAAATCACCAAAACTCTTTTTGGTGTATGGAAAAACAATACTTCTTCCCATGCATGACAGCTCTACAACCCTTTGTTTTTCATGATTTTAACCTGACTTTGACTACTTTTTTCTCTCTCCCATACCTCTCAAAATGTCAAACAACACATAATTTCCCTCTCTTGCATGTGTACTATGTTATTAGTAAAAAAATATGTTATGATCCTATGAAATTACTACAAAATTGGTGCAAAGAGGACACCCTAAACATGCTTGGCCCAAGGGTACAACCATGGTAAATGGTTGAGATTGACTCAAGGCAAACAATGTCTAAGATCATTCCACCAAGACAAGTTCTAGGAGCTTCATCCTTGCTTATAAATAAGGGGCAAAACAATAAACTCTTTGTCATTATCATTAAAACCAGTCTAGCGAATCAAACTTGAAAACTAACAACTCGGCTCCATACCTAACTCAGGTTTTAAATAAAATCATGTGGGAGTTGTCTTGATGTGATCCAATTGACTTGACAGGTTCAAAGAAAAAAAACAATGACAAAAAATAGATCAGGCGTGTCGGTTTAAAGGTAGCCTGGATGATTAGTAAAATCATGGTTTGGCTTTAAAAAATATCTCAATACAAATTTTTGTAAACATTGAGATGGGGACATATTATATTGATCCACGTCAATCCAAGTTAATCCACCAAACTTATGAGTCGGGTCATGGACTCTACTAGGTCCAATTATATTATTTTTAATTTAATTATATTATAACAAGATATGAAGATCAATTCCAAATCAACCAAATATTAAAGTTTGAAATTGAAAGAAAAAAAGCCAAAAAAATCCAAAAAAACTTGATTTGAAGAATGAAATTTTAAAAAAGGTATGCCATACGTATTGGGCTTAGGTGGCCCATCAGGCTTGGGCCATAAAAAAAAAAAAAGCACAGACGTTTAGGCATAAGGCAAGCAGCATGTATGGTCTATGCTTTTTTTTTCTTTTTTAAAGGGTGAACTTATTTTAAAAAAAATAAATGACATTTCGCCTGCTGTTGCAAACGACACGTTGATGAGGGAAAGGGTTTTTGGGTTTAAAATATATTTTTCAACCTATTTTCACCCAAAAATACCTACTAAGCACCATAAAAACCTTCTTAAACCATCTAATAAACCAAAAACACTCCAAAATTACTAAAAAACAAAAAATCTCTAAATCGATCATGATCTACTTTTTTTGACAAGATTAAAGTTCAAAATCATCATCATCAAATGAAACTCGTTGACAATAAAAATGGTGAGTTTATTCGCCAAAAAGTGGCCTCAAATACAACTTTCTCTCTCCTAGATGTTTTTCGATTAATATATATCTCCTCTCTCTAACACAAGGAATAAAGATAAATAAAATGAATTTTGAGACCAAAATAAAAATTGTACTAAATTTGAGATTGACTGTGTATTTCTTCTTATTTACATTTCAATCCTTGGTCTTTTAATTTTATATTTTTATGATAATTTAGAACCTAATTTAGTCTAATTAGGCTATAGAAGGATTAAATTGAAAGAGAAAAAAATGAAAAAACTTGGGCAAGAGCTTCATTGTTCATATGAATAGTGAAGCACCTGAGTTTCACCCCAGATCTTTTAGTATATAGGTAATTAAGCAATTTCATACAAAATAAAAGTTTAAAACCACCACCATCAAACCTCCATAATCGAAAAAAACTCGTTAGCACCAAGAACAAGTTTCTTCGTTGAAAAATAACTCAACCAATAACTCTCTCCTAGACATTTTCAACAAGTTTCTCTCTCCTCTCTAACACGATGACTGAAAAATAAACAAAATAAACTTTGAGACCAAAATAAAAATTGTAGCGAATTTAAGATTAGCTATGTATTTTCTCCATGTTTTACATTTTAGTCCTATATTTTTAAATTTTGTATTTTTATGATGATTTGAAACTTAATTTCATCTAATTAGGATATAAAAAGATTAAATTGAAAGAGAAACGAACTTTGAAAAAAAAAAAAAGGTTAGGAACTTTATTAGTTATATGAATAGTGAAGGCAATGTGCAATCTGACTTATTATATTCTTAAGAGAAAATAAAATAACTTATTTAATTCAGTGTATGTTTGGTTTTTCAGAGGTAGATTGATTGTCCTTGTTAGTTTTCAATGACTTGGGATGCATCCTATTCACATTTTATTAGAAGAGAAAAAGCTATTCTTATTAGGGATGGCAATTTTAATTGCTCCATCAAATATCTAGTGTTATTTGATTTGGTAGAATTTATTTTTTTATTTACTTTGATTATGATGAAATTAAACTGATAAAATCTGATTTGATTTACTCTTCATGACACTATTAAATATAAAAAATATTTTACTTTTTTAAACAAGAAAAATACTACTTTCTTGCAAACCAACCAACAGGGTCTTAATATTATTGTGGCGGGGCCTTAATATGATTGTGGAATCCAGGTGAAGGGCTTATCTAGCACTTCCATATAACAGTAGTTTATTTCTGCCGGATTCCGTGAACAACAAATCACTATAGCTTTGTGAGGTGACGACTGACATGTCCTCGTAGCATGTGCAGGAAAAAATAAATTGAGGATAGCTGAATGTTTCTACTGTACTGGGTTGTCTATGCATCGCTGTTTTTTTTATTTTTATTTTTTTTCTCACTCTACAATCCACTTGTTTTCTAATACGAGGTTGGATCTAGTGAATTACATCAAACGTAAAACAATATGCCAAAACCCTAATTCTTCAACGGATAAACACGGAGGGTAATAAAGAATCAATTATCTTCAATTCTTCTAAACACGGAGGAGCTCTCAACGAGCACAGTTAAGATATTTACAAGATTGAAACCTACCAAGTCCAGCTAGTAAGGGGTTAAGAAAAGGAAAAGCTCCAAAAAGAATATCCTTTCAAGTCTCAACTGTTGGCTATTTACTCTTTCGTACTTTGGTATCAAGTTCCACCGAGGTTCCCACGATGCCACGAGTCACCAGAGAACTTGTGCGTATATTTTACAGAAGAAAGCCGATGCAAGCCCTTCCATTTCTCTCTCAGCAACCTCTCTACATCATTTGAAATGCATCTTAAGAGCAGGATGAACCCGATGAGGTTGAGATATATATGATAATTTAGAGGAAAACGAGCTCAGCTTCAATTGCACAGCGCCTCCCCATGGTTTACCCAGTTCACAAAGCTATCTGAAAACTCCTCGAGCAAGTTGGAATTTGCTGGATTACTATACGATAGCTCTGTTCCTGTTCGCTGAATTTCCTACAAAGTAGAAAACATGAAAGCAGGGTTAAATTAACATGTAGAGTAGGTTGAATTTTTCTGGAATTCAGAAAAACTGACAGAAGCAGTTAGGTTCCTTCAAATATTCTAATCATATCATTGTGAACTTCTGTAAATTAAGTCATCAACCTTCTACAATTTTAATTATTAATGGCCATATAGACCCTGAGGGAAGGGGGGAAAAAAAACCACAAAATGGGTCTTTGTAAGCAAGCTTCCTGATCATCAGGAGCCATTTACTCAGAGATGTTAGTAAAAATTATGGAAATTCAACAACATAATATGTTCCATGAGCGACCTCATTTAGCTTTTCCAGCTCAACTTTCAATAAAGGTGATGCTAAGAGAAATACTGTTCATTACTTTTTTTTGGCAACTCGGTACTTTCTGTTGACTAAAAGATAACATGTTTTTCACTGTAGCAAGGGCCCTATGAATCAACCCTTTGTTTAAATGGTGACATCAACTAGTTGATTCAACCCTGTTGTCTTTCTCTTTGTTGAACTGAAATTAATGGCCACATCTTCCCCAATCGAACAAATTTAGTAAGAGACCACTAAGATGTGCTCTCATTTGAGCTGTAGCATATTTTGCTAAAAAATATGGTAATGTAGGCATGTAGCAGATACCAGGCAACATGACACGATGGCATGCGAATTGAGACCCACTTATTAAGAAATGATGACAAGACAATGCACCCTCCAAAAACCTTATGCACAAAAATAAAAGGGCAGCTCCAAATAGAAAAGGATGGGATAAAAAAATCATCTTCACCATCACAATTTCAAACACTTAATGAACATTTAATCCTCTGTCTCCACCATCTGATTTCACCATTTTTCCACTTCAGCACCATTGTCATCAAAGACACTGTCAACCATGTATTCTGTTCTAACACATCCGGTTTGGGATGTTTCTCATCATCATGCGAAAACTCTAAAGATCATTGATTATGACCACCTAAACTGAGAAATAACCAAGTTAGTCATTACTAATTGTGTATTGAACAAAGCCTCCACTATCCATGTTCAAGTAGGACATGATTACTTCTACAATCCCAATTGTTATAATTGATGACAATTGCTTTGCAAAGAACCCTTAAAGGCTTAAAATGCACATAAAGCTTGGTGTTTTGAAGGAGAAATCAATTTTGAGACTGTAAGGGTTCATTTAAGGAATTACTCTTTCTGTTAATGCTTGGATGTTTATTGATGAATGTGACAATATCTTGGTTTGTTGTATGAATAGAGGAATTGAATAGCTGGTTGTGAAGATGATTGTAGTTCTAAGAGGCAAGACAGCGTTGGTTTTATCAACCACTTACAAGCTCCAGAATAAGGTTGGATGGGGTTTGAGAATGTGTTGCATTCCAGAAAATTGGTGGTACAGCCAGTGAAGGAAGAACACTGTTAGTTACACATGGATGGTAAAATGCGATTATGACATTGTGAGAGAATTGGTTTGAGAATCAATTTAGGAGTGTAAAAGAGAGAGAGAGAGAGAGAGAGAGAGAGAGAGAACAAGAAAATATGAACATTTTGACAATGAGGAGGATATGTAATTTAGTTAGAGAGAGTTGAAAATGGGAGTGACATTGGTAGAAGCCACATCCAAATGTATCTCAATAATTTATGCAATTGATACATGTCAATAAAAAAAATAACAGGGCAGCCTGAAAAACAGTCTTAGTGGTATAGTTTAACAGCGGTTAATTATTGTGATTGTGAGTAACATGAGGCAAAGTTTGTAATTTGACTGGAAAAACATGACAGCTAAGTCGATCAATTGTGGCACACATATTGGTTAATTTATGGGTTTGGCCTTTTCCATTTTTTCAGAGTTTGATGCCACTTAAAATCTAGCTATCATTGAATTACTAAGAAAATGTGCAATAAGTACCAACAGAATAGTGGAGAGGACTGACCTTCGTGCTGGATCCACCATATTCACTTGTGGATGGGGTTGTTTCACCCATTATTCCATTGGCAACATCTTCTGATGACAGACCACAAATTGGAGAGTTTGTGAGCAACGATGACCTGCACAAATATCAAAAAATAATGAAGGGAACTACAATTACCGGTTCCAGCATAAGGCATGATGTGACAGAAGCGCACACACATACATAGCACTTTTTTGCTATACCAAGCCCTATTTTTTTGGCATTTTCCAATAATAAAATATTCCTACTTTCATGCTCAGCCGTTTCTTACTTCTGTTCCATCAAATTTTTCATCCTCGTGATTGATAAAAAAAAAATACCTCTCAAATGGCTCTTCTTCGCATGAGTTTCCAGAGGAAGACAGCCAGTCTATATCAACAAAGTTTGAGCAATTAAATGTATCTCCATGTTCAGAGAAACAAACTTGATCACTTTCCAGATAGCGATCTCTTTGCAGATCTCCAAAAAGCTGCCTACGAGGCATTAAGGGAGTGTACCTGCATGCAGCAATGAACAGCCAGTAAGTGAAATAGGGAACACGCGTTAGCATAATGGCAAGACTAATGTTGTCCATGAGGGGTTCTACAAGTGATACTATAAATCATACAGATCAATCAAGGAAATGAGACAGGAAAAAAAAAAAGCAGAAGAGCTAGAGAAAAGAGAGACCACTGCAACTTTTTACAAGGAAAACTTCGCATCACTTTCAGGAAGCAAACATGCATCATAATCACTTTAATTGCTGCAGATATTAAGAACAGCTTTAAGAACAATGTTTATAAGAAGAGCAGAAGACTCCATCTGACAGAAGCACAGGCAAAAACTTCAACTTCTACTATAAGTGAAAGATTTCCTTCTTTTTTTCAATAGAGTGCCATCACTAGGGGGAAAATAATGGATCCTCCAAGAAACAATCAATTTATTACAAATTCCAATACAGACAAAAAGGTTAAGCAATCAGACCTTGAAAATGCTATATCACTTTCACAAGTAGATATTTCAGGTGATGATTCTGAAATAACATTGTTTTCCTCTTGAAATTGATCTGGAAAAGCTGATCTGCAAAAGTTCTGCTGCTTGACATTCATAGCTGACAAAGGTGAGTGATTTTCCCGAAGAATATTTCCATCAGATAAGGACCTTTTGAAAATAGACCTGAATAATATTTGACAGTCAAAGGATAAGCCAGAGCTACAAATTTAGTCAACTTGCACTACTGTAACAAAGAAAGCAAAGTTAATAGAAAAGATCATAGGACCAATGAGCTCATGACAATAAGTGTACCTCCAGACAACAACCAACCTACCCCCAGCCCCCGAAAGAGAGAAGAATATGGAAATGATTAATAGAGAGAGTCCGAAAGATGCACACAAGAAAGTAATGCATCAATGCATTTTCACACTATAAAGCACAAAAGATAACAGAAATCTGTTAAACACTAAGCCTGGGCATTACACTTAGCTTAAACATTGGCCAGAGAAGACTGAGATACAATCAGATTGACCACAAATAGGAAAGTTATGAGTGGAGAAACACATTTAAGTGTAAAATCTGTAATATGTAATTTATAAAATTTGGCCTTGTCTGGCAATCTAAATACCTTGCATCTTCATCCACGTTTGTTTGCCCATTCCTTCCAACATTGTGATGCTGGTCAGAATCCAATTCCCAGAGTGCAGGTTTACCCTGTTGTGGTTGGAAGTGCCCCAAGAATCTGCTCAAGTTTTAGTTGTTAAAGTCATTATTGATAGAACAATTGCAGCAAATTATTCAAGGATGATCAAGCTGAGCAAATAAAGGCAATGGCATAATCCAATTATCTCAATGCCCACCAAACTTTGCTCTTGAACTCAGCACAAGCCACAATATTTCAGAGGTCTCTGAACAAATTGGCCTTTTCAATACATAAAAGTCCTAAATTAGATTGATTAGCTTGAAGAACCACAGAGTATCTGTCCAACGTAGGCAGTATAAGCTCTTATCAAAGACAGCCCATGTTTTTATCAAGTAGTACGAGAATAAGACAGAATGTACAACTTACACATTAATTGCATCCTGTTTCTCAGCATCCATGTATGCATTGCTGTAATACCGTTGAAGGGTTCTGAAGAACTCCTGGGACTGAGTTGCAGCCTTCCACTGACCCCTTCTCTCAGAGAATATCTAACATCATCAACAGTTCAAAAATTAAGAAATAATGTATCTCATTATTAACCAAAATAGCAGCTTCAATTAAAACTATGGAGACCAGCAAGGGTATTTATCAGTGGGAGAGGATTCACAAGTAGATGCTATCAACAAAGTCAACAGAATGTACTAAGCCCACTACCAAACCCACAGCATAACTTACAGCAAAATATAAGAGACATTGCTCTGTTACAGTTGACAAATCCACCCCCCTCCTCTCTTCCCATCTTCCATGAGAACACACAATTCTTATATATAGATTTTACATCAACCATTAGACACCAATAACCAGATCTGTTAATAGAAAATCCTCTTACCAAAGTGAACTGTATGATAACATTATTTTTTCATGTGATAAATCTAGTAGTTTGATAGGCTCGAGCTTCTAAAATTATGATATAAACACCTTCCTCATCTTTTTTCTTCTTTTGATAAGAAAAATATGAAGGCACCAACAGGGTGTCATTCATATGCAAGGAATATAAACTACATACAAGATAAAAGATCTGTCAACTCCTTTGCATCGTCAACACATTCAAACACAAATTCCCTGTATGCCAAGGTATGAAGTCTTAATTTGATATTGTATTAAAGAAAAGTTATGGAGGACTCTTCCACCTTGAATGCTCTTCTATTGCCTTCCTCAAACTCCAACACAGCCAAAACATAGCTCACGGATTAAATGTCAAGATATAAAGTCTCCTTACTTTGTAACCACAAAATTAAATTCTAAAAAAAAAAATAATCCACATACCAGTCTACATTGAAGGTTTCAAGAGAAAAAAACAAAAAGCAAACCAAAAAACCTACAGGAAGACACTTGTTGTAATTAAAGAACTAATAACATCTGCAATACAAGCTAGAATCACCTTATTATGAGCAGCGGAGCCACCATACTGATGCGCAAGTGTGTCACCCATTCTCTCATAAAACCCCATCAAGTCATCAGCCAAAGGCACATCAAGGTCTATTTTAGGGTTATCTATAACACCCAAGGCATTAAGCTGGTGTCCAAGAGCAGCCAGCCCATATGCATACTGTGCAACATTTGTGCGATCAAGACAATCTATGCAATTGGTCCTGAGCACACCCATCTGGAACATTGGGCGCTTGATAGAATGGTTTCCATTAACAGCATTGTTACCTCCACTAGATTTCTCCTCTAAGTTGTTGCCATCCTCATTATAGCTGTTACTGTTATACTGAGACGTTAAGTTGCCATTCTCAGCATGCCTGCATCACACGGGCAATGCCAACCTTGCCATCATTAAAACATGAGAAGTAGCTTACTCAGACATAAATGCAAATATTTTATCATGTCTGTCACTTATCAAATAAGATCAATCGAGCACCCACTATACTTGGCTTCCAAGATTCAAGCACTAATGTAAAAAGTAAATTGATTAGGAAAGATTAGAAGTCCATTTGGCATCACAACATAGAACCTAGGGTCAAAACTATGGTTTGCTTGCGTCATTGGTCCAGTCATAGAATTTTGTTTTAAATTCTTTTTAATGTCATTGGTCCCTGCAGCACCAAACATTTCCAGGATTTTCATTGCACTTTATAGCTTACACTCAGTAAGCAGAATGCAGCATAATCAACAGAAAGAACAAAAGAAAGAAGATTGAAATTAGATCCCCTCATAACTGAAGTTAATGCTAATAACAGAAATACTGCATTTTAGATCCAGTGGCATGTGCTCATCGTTTAAGTTATTGCTATGTCCACAAATTCAAGGTACAAGTCATGTTGTTCAAAATATCACGAATGACTGGGGAAGCTACAGAAAAGTGATTGACCAACTTACTCAGTGAAAGGTGAATCCATACAACCCTCAAGTTTCAAGTCCGATGTTGCTTGACAATAAAAGAAACCTGTTAGCGTCAAAGCATATGCAGCCACTTTTCCCAGAAGTAATAAAACATTTGTTGCTTTGCTGAGAGTTGACAATAAAGGCAAGTTCGTTGAAGTAAGAATACATTTTTGTCAAAATACCAGTACAAAATTAAGATGATTAAGCTAAAAAGAGATACCTTCTAGAATGTTGGTGTAGATCCCAGTGAAGGAACCTTAGACGATTCTCCTCAGATAAATTTTTATTAATATGATCAATAGCATTAGCAAACTCTGCACGAAGAATTGACTCTCGAGGTTTCTTCTCTTGTGTCTATGATTGTGAAACAATGAACAATAGATAAAATAAAATAAATAAATAATAATAATAATAATTTAAAATATGAATTGAGACATGATACTAACAGAAGCAACTAAAACAGCCAACTTTTTGTAATAAAAAAACAGGACTGTTTAAAGATCTTTCATGTCGGAAGACTAATTCAAGACATTTGCAGCTGCAGCGGAAGAAAAAAAACATGTGAACCACTGAATAAGTAAGAAACTTACCTTAATCAAGTTCAAAATAATAATGGGATTTCCATATCTCTTTGCAAGATTTTCAAAATGAAGTCTTGTTGCTTCATAATTTTGGTCCTTCTTTGACACTATTAAAGACAAGAAATCATGTGAAAATCAAAAAATGCAAAGCACCCCCATGAATGCCACAAGATCAAGGACATACATATAATATCAGGTTTAATATTCAAACGTGAGGTTTCCTGTGACCAAAATAGTGGGATGGAACCACGGTTCTGGACAACTGAACTTATTTGCATGGGAAATCCTTCGGGAACATCCTCAAAAACAATCTGCTCTGTCTCAACATCATTAGCCACTCTGCCCTTCTCATTTACCCCACGTTTCAAATACCTAAATAGGGAAGCACCAGTGAGAGGCGTACCGATGTGAAAATTAATAAAGCAAAACAACGTAATAGACATCATCAACTCAAGCAGCAGATGGTCAAACAATATCCAATATTATCATTTTTATGGAGAAACATCGCAATCGACCCCAACTAGTTTGGGATTGACTTCTTGTTTTTCCTGCTGTTGTGTCATACATTCAGAGAAACATCATAGCCACATAAGCCGGGTTGAGCTTATCATTTTACTGAAAATTAGGGTATAAGGATTTGAAATGCATTTAAAATACATGGTGGCTGAGAACAATGGTTTCTTGGTAACCACTGAAACAGAATCGCCCATAATCTTCAAATAATAGTCAAAATATATATTTCAAAAATGCTGACAAAAAAAAAGTGACAACTAGCTTAATTTATTTTTAAAGAAGATATTCTATTAAAAAATCAAAACCGAGCTAGTAGATTCTTCATCAACAAAGAGGTGTTTTGTTCTAGGAATAAATGTCCATGATATATTCTTATTTAAGAATTTCAATTTGGAGTTACAGGTAAAATTCTGTAAGTAGAGGCAGAGTAGTGGTTTTGGCAATATTTCAACCGAGCTGCATCATGGATTGTTTCATTTAGCAATTATGTCATGTATAGTTACTTTTCTAATTATAAGTCATTGGTCCATTTGGAATTTCAAGTTTATTAAGGATGCGCAATATTATGTAGGAATCCTGGTCTTTTTAGGAATTATGGTGTAGTTATAAGCTTTTCCATTTTGAGATCTTTAGCTTATTTTGCATATTACTACAAGGAAAAAAGCTTACTTTGCAACATAAGGTAATCAATTTCATTAGTTATCAGGTTATGGAACAAAATAGACATTTCTAAAGTCATGTTCTAGGCTTGGTGCTTAGGGTTTTCCTCTCTCTCATTCTTCTCTCTTTCTTATTCTTCTTATTCTTGTTCTTTTAGCAAGGGTCATCATATAGGAAGCCATTAGAATATTTAGCAAGTACCTTGAGATTCCCATGCTAAGCACAAAGAAACTTGGGAGGAAAAAAAAAACACAGGCATGCTACTTTACCTAGTACCAGCATAATGACGTGAACGTCTTGCAATTAGGGTAAGTTTGAACTCCCGCCCGGATACAGAAAGTTTGGCCTACATTTATATAGCATGAAGCCAACAGTGAAATAAACGTCATAATTCAAGTACACCTACTCACAAAATAAGCATTGCTTGGACAGCTATACATCTGAAAGAGGAAAAATAATTCACATTCTAAGCAACTTGTCTACCATCCATTATTCACCTGTTTAAAGAATCCATACACTAAAGCAACTGTCCACAGAGTATTTTGAAGGTGATTTCGGATGCCACGAGTCAAGAACTCATTCCAGACAAACATTGTTTCATATGGGACCTGGCCTGTCCTGGTATCACACAAGTTCTTTTGAAGACTACGCATAACATGGTATGAGTAGCTAAAAAAGAAGTCCTTTGTTAGGTCCACTGTGCATAGAAGCTTCTTGTACCTATGTCATCAATGAAATAAAGACAATCAAACTTTACAACAAAACCCTCAGAAAATTTAGTGCTCAAACTCTTGCTACAAAAGGAAAACACATGAGAAAGAAAGTGAGCTATGGAAAGAATACAGAACGTCATTTTCCAATAAACCTGTAGTTGATTATTTCACTATGAATAACTAAAAGGTTAGAGTAAAAGAATGAGAAGCAAGGGCATAAGTTTCTCACCCTAAATAACTCCACTTGCGCAGCACCAATAAATACAGAAAAAGAAGAAAAGACAAACAATTAATGTGCGATAAGGACAGGTGAAATTTCTATTCTTGCAAGCCAAATAGTGTTGATCAGAGACAAGTGCTAATTATTCTTTTGAATTCATGAAAATAACACAAAAAATTTGTAAGCACATTTTTTCCTAAAAAATGGAATTTTATTAGATTATGAAAGAGGTAAGTAACAGGATGAAAAGATGAGAATCTCTCCCAACAGAAACAGGCAAGAAAAAAGGCTAAAACACCAAATTTCTCCAGTCTCTCTGCATATTCCCTTGGGAAAAACCTCCAAAAACTTATGTGGCAAAGCACCGCAGGAAAGTGAAAGACTTGGTCCAAACCATCACAAAAGAGCACACTTATACAATACTCTGCCTCCATTTCCTTTCAGAACTGAACATTTTTCCTCCTTTTGATTCACCAAGACACACAAATCAGCTAGGAGCAGCTCTCCTAAAGTATTCCAGCAAACCCCAAAACTTACTGGAGATAGAGAAAATCCTAGCCTAAAGATTCCAAGAAACTGAACAGTGAAAGAAGAGGTGGTCTATGATTCACTATTATTGCCACACTTAGTGCATCATGTATCAGGGGATGAGCTCGTAGTCATAAAGTGCAAAAGAACTGTCTGAAAATGAGTAGGATACAACAACTAATACAGCTTTTGGTTTATCATTCATGATTTCTCTAACATTTAAAATAAATGAGTAACGACATCTCATGAAGAATGGGCTAAAGACCTGTTCTCCTCCTTAGAATTGCTGATACTAGACTGTACAGTGGAATTTGGAAGTGGAATCATCTCACTCTTGCAGACTGCATATACGTTGTGACCACAGATTGCACCAATTTGTCTTCTTTTTGTTATAAGTAGCATGTAGTATGGTCCAAGAAATTTGATGAACCCTAAAACGAGAAGATCACTATGAGCATAGTAATATTGTAAACAATCTCAAAGAGAGAAAAACAATGCAACTAAAATGAACATACCAATAATTCCATAACAAGTAGTGACAAATTTAAGCCCACCGGTAGCATTGTTTCCTTCATGTACCCGCCTCAACAGATCATAACATTCACTCTCCGTATACGTTGTAGAATCTTCACGAATATTTAACTCGCAAGGATCAAGTCGGTCAATCTTTAGAACTCTCCAATACATCCTAGTCTTGTCCCTTCCTACCATGTAAAATTTCTGCAGAAACAGGTAAAGAACAAATAACCAAATGGGTGCAAAACACAACATAAAATCAATGAGTACATTTGCTGAATAAATCAAGCCATGCTGCATCTACAATAGTGAAGAGGCTTTGACTTGGTTGCAATTTCAAATGCATAAACTCAAGCAGACATCCGAAAATAGTAACAAGCATAAGAGATTTAACACTTTGTATAGCATCTTAAACTGACAGCATATGATCATTCAATTCAATTCCAAAAAGAACAAAAACAGAAGGGTGTTAAAGTAAAATGCAGTCTACTTATAAGCGATCCAAAACAACCTAATTCGGCAATGAATTTGTGAATGTAAATTAAAGAGATCGCAAAAAAAAAATACATAAGAGAAAGAGTACCGATTGAGTCTTATAAAGCTTGAATTTCTGCATAGAAACCTGGTCAGGCCACGGCAGCAACTCTTCTTGCTCATCAGTTCTACTATTACTACTTATTGTCGGGGAGTAAGACGTTCCCTCATTCCCCGTCGACGACGCCATCACTCTCTCTCACACACACTCTAATTTCTCGAATTATTTTCTAGATCTATCTGTGTCTCCCTCCCCCGAGCCCCGGGCTCAGGGAGATTATCACAATAACATGCAACACAACATCAAATAAATTATTTAGTTATCAAAAGAAAGAATCGCAACATTTGCATACAATGGAGCTTGGTTGCTTCAAATACAACATCTCTTTCTAATTATAAATTATCGTACCTCTGCTCTTCTCTCTTTTTTCCTCTCTCTCCCCCTCCATTCACACATACAAAGATATACAGCTTGATTCTTGTGATCTTCGAATCAAGAATAACCGCGCAATTGCAGAGATCGAAGCATTAATTAATTAACAGCTATAATTAGGCGGATATGGTTAACAAAAGGAAGCAGCTTTATATTTATACATACTAGGAAAGAAAAGGAGAAGATCAAGCTCAGAGACCGAAAAAACAACGAAGAAACCTGGGAGGTTTCGAGAACAAAAATAAATAAATAACGTAAAAGGAAGGGGGGAATTCTGGGCTTTTTTTTTATTTTATTTTGTGTGTGTGTGTGTGCGCCGTTCTCACAAACACAGCTGCTAATTATTGATGACGGTAAAAATTTAAAAGGTTTGTTGTTGTTGTTGTTGTTAGAGATTTTAAGATATTTTTTTTGTTATTTTTGGAAAATAAATTCTTTAAATTATTTTTTTTAGTTTTAAATTGATTTGATAAGAAATAAATTGTAAAAAAATAATAAAAATATAATTTTAGTATGTTTTCAGATAAAAACCAACCACAACTGTGAATGGCTGCTACAACCACACGTTTTTAATTTTTTTTCTTTTTTTCTTTTTTTAATTGGTTTATATGATGTGAACTTGTCGAAGAAAGAAAGGAAGGCGCCGGGAGAGGGCGGTTGCAGCCACGAGGAATGCCTGGATGCCATGCCAGGCTGCTCCTCATAATTGATTAGGTCATTCAGTTTCTTCACGGTCCTCCCTCGAGGATCAAACTGACCAATACACGCAAATCAAGTACTTCTTTCCTTTTTATTTTTTATTTATTTTTTTATTTTTGGTTTGTATGGCCTCCTTATGATGTATGATTGGGAAGAGGGTATCATTTTCTCAATCAAGAGTGTTGCACGTGATCCCATGTGAACTTTAGAATAGGGGTCATGTGACCATTTATTGCTTGTGTCAATAAATCCCACGCCGTTTCTAGAGAAGAAACGTTTCGAACGCGTAGATCATGGTCTCCAACAACAACAAGAAAGCAGCAATCATGTGAAGTAAAAGGAAAGTAAGTGCTGCGCAAAAATCCAAAGCCAGTGTTAATGAGAATGACGCCCGATGCAAGAACTACACACTATGCACAAAATGATGCCCAGGGAAATAATTAGATTTAATTAGATTTGCTCAAAAATTATATGATTATACTATACTTTTCAAATAACATCAGATATTTTTTATTTTTTATGGTAATGTTAGAGGTTTTAAATAGTAATGTTATAAATAATTATATATAAAAATGATGTTTTTCTTTTAATTCCTTGTGGATATTCAATGAGAATGGAATGCCTAATTTTTTTATATTGTGAAGCTTTTATATAATTTTCTCAATTTAGTTATTCTCATATTTTTGCATACAATAGCATCAAAATTATCAAAGCATAATATTTTTTTTATTCGAACTTGATTTTCAAGTCATGATAAGTCTTTATTAAAAAATGCTATTAATAAAAATATATATATTTTTATATGTAAAAGAAAATAATACATAAACAAAAAAATAATTTTTAGATTGAGAAATCTTTTGAAGCGATTCATAAAAAATAAAAATAAATAAAAACAAAAAACAAAGACAAACAATTTTCTTTACATAGTTGTGTCTTGACAATTCATTAAAAAAAAATCCTTTTTTTCATTATACAGACTTATTGTTCTCTATTTTTGTTATGAAAATAATTTATCACTCATTTATTGTTATAAACTTTCTATATAAATTAAACAAACTTGCTAATGTGCATTGGCTACCAGGCTTAGGTGTGCCTAAATTGTTTTTAATAGACAAGTGTGTGGTCCTGACTTTCTAAGCCTAAGGAGTGCTTGATCTTTATTTTTTATTTATTTATTTTATACTTTATGATGAAATTATCTTTCAATAAAATTATTAAAATGATAAAATGATATTTAAAAATCATCCAATTATGCCATGATTTTTAAATAAAATTATATTCTTATTATATATGAACATTTTAAAAACAATTGTTCATGAATATTCATTGAGAAGAGAATATATATTTTATTTTATTTTATTTCAAATTATCTATTCATTTGTTTTTTTAATACAATCAAGTAAAACTTATAAAGACAATTAAAAAATCAATCTTCAAATAAAGAACAAGTTTTTTCTTCCATGTATATATAAGGAATGGTTGTTTTGATTAGAAGGAATATGTTTTTTTCTCATTAATTCTTATAAATATTTATTTTAATTGCCTTAAGCCTTAACTCGAAAGACCATATAAGAAAAAGGGTATTTTTCATCAAAACAAAAGGAAAGGTGTGAACAAAAAAGAAAAATCATGATTAAAGAAATGCATTTTTCTCCCTAATTTAAATTATTGAATTTCTTCTAAATATTTATTTTAATCACCATATAATTCAATAAAAATAAATTCTAAAAAGGGCATTAGAGCAGCATGCGAGTAAATTGACTAGTTTTTAGCTAAACCTCATTTAACCCTTGAAAAAAATATTCAAATCTTGAGATTAAAAATTCCAAAAAATTCAAGATCTATGAGTAAATTTTGGTTTGTGCTCAAAACTTCAATTTGAATAGTGATGTTGATAATGTGTACTCATACCAGCACATGGTAGGCAACTAAAATCCTCTAATGGATTTTTTTTTCTAATTTAAAAAGGTATTGTCTCACTAGTATCACATGGTGAATTTTGTCCTTTTTAAAAGACAATCTTAGGAGAAAGGTGCCTTTGTGCTTATAAGCAACTAAAACCATCGTCTCCTACCCTGTCGTGACGTGCATGACATCGAATGACAGATTTTCCTCCTAGATCGAAAGATTTTGGTATTAATCATAAAATTATAATTTTAAAGGAGTCATCACCTAGTATCATGGTCACTAGAAAACCTAATGGTCTGCGAGAGTCTAAATAAGAGTACTAGTTGTGAAAGGGAAAAACACATCACCCCTAATGCACCCTACCTATGATAAGCTACATTGTTGATTGATTGTTTTTCTAAACCATGTTAATATATGTTGGTTTATCTAAGGTTCAAGGCAGATCTTTCTTCGTAAAGAAGTCTTTGTCTTATTGGGTGAACTGAAAACATATCGTTTTAGGGCCTAAGTCTTAACATCGCACTTATTCCTACTTTGTGTCTTTAATATCCGAGGGTATACTTTATAGTGTAATTTTATACTCGTAAATAATAAAGTCCTTAACTAATCCATAATATTTATTGTTATTAATTCATTTAATTTAATACTGGGAGTATGCATTACATTGTAAAATTCATACTCCAAATATTAATTAAGCAAATTAGTTTTGTGGTATTTATGAAATTTTGCCCAAATCCTGATGGGTGATTATAAACTGGTTACAATACCTATTTTTGTATTTTTAAAAACATGATAAAAATGTAATTTTTATGTTTATAAAATATGCATGGAAAACTTTTAGAATTTGGTTGTATACACACAAACAAAAACATATTTTTGTATTTTTGAAATAAGGAAATTTTTGGATATTTGGATTTTTTTTTTTGAAATTTTAGAGAAAACAGGTGTTTTTAATATTGTGTTAATATCTTACAATGTCAGTCTACAACCCGATATTAAGTAAAATTATTGAAAAAACACGTGAGAGACCCACAAATATTTTTAAAATGGTCCCTAAGTTTTTAATAATGTTTTGGAAATTATTTGGATTTGTTTGGCAAAAGCACAAAAAAAAATAAACATTACTGAAAAATCAGTAGGGTGTGTTTTCCAAACATGCTCTTAACTAAAAATCAGAGACTTAAAAATTGTCTAATGCCTTGTTTGGCAAACACGCCTTAAAAACACAAAAGGCATTTTTCTTTTTGATAAATTTTTTATTAGCCAAACATGCCCTTATTTTAGAAATGGGCTTATCCCAACCACATGGGTTTTGCTTTTTAGCCCTAGACCCAAGCCTAGAAAAAAAGCAAAGCAAATGAAAATCAAACAAGGGGTTTTCGCCGTAAATTCATGAAGAACACGTTGAAGAAACCCAGAAAACATGGATTCAATTTCAGACCATATTTCGTAAAACTAAAGGCACATTAACATGCACAAACATCATTCAAACAAGATTTTGAGGTTGGATTAACACAACAAACACCCAATCATCATGATTAACTCAATTATGTAAAAACTGATAGAACCGAAGATTCAAAACCATAATTTCAGTGGTTTTAAACCATTAAAACCTTTAATTAGTGATCCAAAAGATTGTACACATGTGTAAGAACCATCAATCGACCAAAGAGACATGGAAAATAGGGACCCAAGGTAATGTTCAACAGATGAACACCAACCGAGAAACCCAGAAATGCCTTAAAATAATAATAAAAAAATGCGTAAAGAGTCCAAAAAACAATCTAAACTTAGCAACCAAAGCTTGAGCATGCTCAACATAATTTGCTTAAACCGTCAAAACAACAACAAAGAAAAAACCAATGGTAAAATAACAAGCAAAACCATATACTAACAACAAGCTAAAAATGCATTTCCTTATGTATATACAATGTTCAATTGATTAGTTTCATTGTCCTGAGGCTCAAACAACATGCTTACAGCTTGTACAAACCCATCAAACTACCTTAAAATAGCCTAATCCATATAAACATCAATACTTAACATACATTGCCATGACTTCAAAATTAATTAACTAAACATTCAAGCATGCAAAACAACATTGAACATTATCATATATTGATTAGTATTTAAAAGTGCATTTTTATCAATGTTTTATATCATCATTTTGCACTTGAAGTGTCAATAACTCCTTAACTAAAACATGTTTTATAATAACAAGTCTGATACTATAAGATACCTTTAATTTATGGTAAATGTTCATCTTAAATACAGGCCTATCACATAAATCAAAGGATTGATTGATGAGTTTAACTACTGAAATTGAGAAGACATCAACTCTTTGGTCGTGTCAAGTTTTTGGCGCCGTTGCCGGGGAGGTAAATTCTTGTATAAATGATAATATTTATTTTATTTTCTCTTTTCACTTTTCATTTTATCTAACTTTTGTTTCTTTTATTTTGTTTTATTTTTTTCCTTCTTCTTTTCTTCCTTTTATTCTCTTCCTACACATGCATGAAAGTTTGGTCATGTACATTAAGTGGTAGACTTTGTAGGGTATCCTTATCATTTTCAGAAAATATGGTCGAAGAAGATAACCAGTCGCTTCATAATGAGAATAATGAGAATAACCGTGTTAGAACACTTAGAGACCATGTGAATCCCACAAGAACAAATGCACCCTCATGTATAGTTTTCCCCCCTGATGCATCTCATTTTAATTTTAAGCCAGACATTATTCAACTTTTACATTCTTTTCATGGCTTAGATCTAGAAAATTCATACTTGCATTTGAGAGAATTTGAGGAGGTCTGTAACACCTATGATGACTTAAATTGTAGCATGAACACCATCAGATTAAAGCTTTTTTCTTTTTTATTAAAAGATAAAGCTAAAACATGGCTACAAAATTTGAGACCAGGATCCATTCGTGCTTGGGATGAAATGCAACTACAATTTTTCAAGAAGTTTTTTCCATCTCACAGAACAAACTCTTTCAAAAGACAAATCATCACTTTCACTCAAAAATCAGGAGAAACATTTTACTAATGTTGGGATAGGTATCGAGACTTGCTTAATACTTGCCCTCATCATGGTTTTGAAACATGGAGATTGGTTTCACATTTTTATAAAGGGTTAACACCTAGAGTAGGCAAATGGTGGAATTGATGTGCAATGGAACTTTTGAAGATAAAAACCCTAATGAAGCAATGGAGTACCTAGACTTGCTAGTTGAAAATGCTCAAAATTGAGACATTACAGGCACTAATGAGACACCAAGTAAAACTCAACCTCATACATCTAGTGGAGGAATGCACAACCTTAGGGAAGATCATAACCTCCAAGCCAAGTTTACATTTTATTTTTTATCAAATGTAAGAAATGTATAGATAAAAAATACCAAGACAAGCTTGCAGTACAAGCTGGAGACCAGCAATACAAAGGACATACATAATCTGGCAAAGGGTACAGGCTCCCTAAGAAACCAAAATAGCAAACCACTGAAAAAATAATAACAGTGAAAAAAAACCAACAATGGTTATGAGAGGAACCAAAGCATATAAGGTTCCCAACCTAACACAAAGCAAAACAAGCAGAAGCTGACGAGGATGAATCAGCCACAACTACAGGATGAAAGGATGAATGAATGAATGAAACTCTTAGCAGGGGAGGCTGGAGCCAGAAGCCCACAAGCTGAAGCCAATAGCAGACAAGCCGATGAGCACAATAGAAAGCCATGCAGAAAATCCAGGGACGATGAACGTTTTGCCATCCATGTAGAGACAATTACCAGCCATCCATACAAAGCATGCCCATTCATGCAGAGATGTAGAAGACCATCCTTGCAGAGATAGAGACAGCCTAGCTAGGTTCCAGCTAGAACACATTAAAACACCAGCAGCAACCAAGAACACCAGCAGCATCTCATCCATGCAGATACAAGGAATTGTGAAACACAAGAGAATGTAGACAGATGGCTAAAGATCAGCCAAGAAGCACAGGGCCGGTGTCAATAAAACTGGCCAGTAGCTGAATTACCAAGCAAATAAGGCCATATGCAAGTGTATGCAGAGCCCTTTCATCATCACATTCAGAGAACGATCCATAACCAATCAGAAGCTCCCACCTAGCCAAATTAAATGAAAGACCATGCAGAGACCATGTAGAAACGGGGAACCATGCACGTCCACCCCTCAACATGCAAGGTCAAACAGAAATACCAAGAACTGATCAAGATAAAAAAACGTGAAAACACATGCAAACTTATACGATCCCATGCAGGAGACAAAGGAACCACAAGCAGACAAATGAAGATAAATGGAACCGACCAATGAGGAGTGCACACATCAGCAATAGAGCTTCAACACGCCAAGGAAAAACCAGCCAAGAGCAGCAGCCAACATTGACTCCTTGATGAAGGGACGTGGAATCACCATGCAGAATAGAGCAATCCCAACTCCACCATGTGAAGACACCAAGACATCTATGTAGAGGCTCTTCCACCAAGATAGCCATGCAGAGGCTAAGGAGATGCAGCCAATTAGAGGACAGCAGATCATTCCATGCAGCTGAGGAGATGCAGCCTTCCGTCATTAAACACGCCAGGCAGAGATGTGGAGAGGCAGCCAGCCATGCAGCGACACAAAGCAAAGACCAGCCAAAGAAAGCAACAGTAAGTCATGATCCCTTCCATGAAGAGACGTGGAAATGCAGCCAATCATGCATCAAAGGGCCAGTGCAACCATACACGTTAAAACAACAAGACAAGAACTCAATAGGAGCAGTAACATCAAAGAAAAACCAAAGCAGCCCATCTTAATGCAAACCAAATGATAGCATCACCATAACGATCAGCAACCAGTCAATTAGGAATGGGGAGATCACGCTGATGAAAGCGTAATATCATGTAGAATAACACTTGAAACCGCCAAAATATAGGCTCCACAGGGGAGCAGGAATTTTCAAAAACCCTTATGTTCCTTTCTTCCCATATCAAGTAAACAACAATGTTGAGGGATACTCTTTTCATTCTAGTGACAGCAGTTTTCCCCTTGAGATGAAGGCCCCGAACTGCACTGTTGATGGTGGTCATGCCTCTGTTTAGTCTAAGCCAGGATTTGACTTTCATCCACAATATGGAGGTCCAGCTGCAGGCAAAAAACAGGTGGTTGTGGCTCTCTTCATGATCCTGGCAAAATACACAACTAACATCAATGTCAATGAAATGCAGCATGTCTTTTATTCGCAGCCGCTGAAGCAAGGCAAGCCACAGGATAAAACTATGTCGTGGAAGACACCAGGACTCCCAAACCACATGCACCTAAGAGACCGGGGTTCCTTTGGTTCTCAAGTATTTATAAGCATTAGCCGAAAAAAGCTTTGTAGTATTACCCCAACTTTGCAGCATGGAGATAACTGCTGGCTGCCCCCCAAGTCATCAAGGAGACGGTCACGTAGTTTAATGAAAGATTTCCATAGAGGGGAGGAGGTTTGTTGCAGGGGGACTGTCCAGATGTTGGTGTCTTGTAAATAAAAATGGTGCACCCAACAAATCCAAATAGAGTCAGCTTTCAGATGAATATTCCATAGCTGCTTCACAAGAAAGCAATTGTTCCTTGCTGTAATGTTATATAAACCAAGACCTCCTTCAGCTTTTGGCAGGCAGACGTTCTTCCAAGCAACCAATGCAGACTTATTCCTGATTATACTACCAGTCCAAAGGAAGTTCCTGCAAATACAAGTAATTTGTTTGATAACACTCTCTGGCATGAGAAAAATACTAAGCCAAAATTGAACCATTCCAAATAAAACAAAGCCAATTAGTTCCAGCCGCCCAGCATAGGATAAGTTTTTGCCCATCCAGCATTGAATAGCAGTTTCAAGTTGATGCAGGAGGGGATAAAACTGGTTAGCCAGAAGCCTATGAGGGCTGAGGGGGATCCCAAGGTATTTGAAAGGAAAGTTACCTTATGAAAAACCAGAGTCTTGGAGGATTGTTTGCTTCAAGCTGTCACCAACACCACCAAAATATATAAAGGATTTCGATGCATTAATATGAAGTCCTGAAGCTCGGCCAAAAGCATGGAGCTGCTCAACCAGAATTTGGACAGAAGAATAATCCCTTCGGCATAGTAAGAGAACGTCATCAGCAAATGCAAGATGACAAATATGATGAGGCGCACACTTTGGGTGAAAGTGAAAAGCTTGCTGTTGACTGGCCATTCCCAGCATACGTGAGAAGTATTCCATACATATTAGGAATAGATATGGAGAGAGAGGGTCACTTTGCTGAACTCCATATTTTCCAGGGAAGAAACCATAAAGATTGCCATTAACAGCAACAGAGTATGAGGAGGTTTCCACACATAGCATCACCAGATGAACAAATCTCTGGGAAAACCTAACAGATGGAGGAGAGCTTTGAGAAAAGGCCATTGCACCGAATCAAATGCTTTCTTGAAATCAACTTTGATGAGGCATCGGGGGGAGGTCCTCTTCCTACCATAATGTCTGAGTAATTCTTGAGTCAGATTAATGTTATCAGTCATGCTTCTCCCACCAAGGAAAGCGTTTTGAGCTGGATTAATGATGCCCTGGAGGGCACATCCTAGCCTTCCTGCAAGAATTTTGGAGATGACTTTGTAAACCACGTTGCAACATGAAATGGGCCGAAAGTCATTTGCAGAATTAACATTAG
>Ga0307517_10000971_pt1 | contig 48602 bp, 46 predicted proteins | sample 23_EM_MG_FD_194515 | JGI IMG/M metagenome (GOLD analysis project Ga0307517, IMG submission 194515) | Populus trichocarpa ectomycorrhiza microbial communities from riparian zone in the Pacific Northwest, United States - 23_EM | ecosystem: Host-associated > Plants > Roots > Unclassified | place... | reverse complement strand
ACATGTTCACGAAGTCCTCGCTAGCGGACCCGAGGGAGAGTCTGAATTTCCCACCAAATTTCCCCCTCAAGACTGTTCCCAACCCCTGTAACGGCTTCCTGGCCACATCGACAGGAGACCCACTCAGCAACAGATCGTCCAAGTTAGGCAGCTGCATCATGACATTTCGCATTTGCAGGAGGTCAATCTTATTCGCCTCGATGGTCAAGCTGGTCGCGGACTGCGGTAACCTCGCCGATAAGGGTATCCCCAACGACGGAAACCACTTATACCCCAACACTGTCGTCTTCTCCACCTTCGTAAACCACGGGGTGTGTTTGAAAAATTCCTCAGGGGCACCCCAATACCCTCCAAGCGAGAACCGTAAATCCCTGACGTAGTGAGCGGGACTCTTCTCCGGCACCGGAAACGTCTTGAGCCATTTAACCACACCTCTCGGAGTGAAGAGGACGGTGTAGAAGAGGTATCGCCGGCACCACGGAACCCACGATCTGGATACGAGTGAACACGATCTGAGGGATTCTCGGAGGGTTTTTTTGTAGGATTCAGTCCAGCCCGAGTCCGCGACGAGGTGATCCAGAATCTTGTCGATGATCTCCTGAGGGATTCCGGAATCGTGCTGGATTCTAGAAACTTCGGGGACGACGACTGTCGTTGTTTCCACAGAGGTGAGTTGGTCCGCGTTCGACGTCTTCGAATCCATTCGAGGAGTAGGTCGTGGGTGGGATGGAACAGTGAGAACGGTCTCTTGTTGGCGCTCGTACTACTGTCGCACGGCCCGACCGGACCGCCTGACAGGATATAACGATGAAGTTAGGCAGAGTCTTTAATTTTCAATAATGAATTCCTGGCTGCGTGTCAAGTAATACAGTGCGTGAAACCCATTTTACCGTCAAATAAATATTGGAATACAGGTTGTGGGATACTGGGTTTCAGCCGTGTCCTCCGAAGACTCGAAGCACATCTATCTAGGTCCGGCGGAAATTCTGTTCCGGTTCATGTTGTACGTTAGTTTTCATCAGCAAACCAGCCGCTCAAGGCTTCTCCAGACTGCAGTTCCCCAGTGCCAGGTTTATATCTCAAGGAGACCAACCCTCGCGCCAAAGGATGGGGTTTGATACTTCCCGCGGGACTGTAGGTCAGGGGGACCGGGCTTGTTGGCCCACCGCCCCCGTGGAGGTCGGAAATGTTTGGTAATGAAGCATGGAAGGGTGAAATAGGGGAATCTGGGAGGGATGGGGTAGACACAGACGACTCCCGATGTCGCATCGGCGGCGACCTTGGTCCACGAATTGGCAGAAGAGCCTCAGGAGGACGCTCGAGTTTCGATATCCTGATTTGCTGTTTAACGGCGGTATCCCTCAATTGTCCCCGTTGCCCCTACCCATACGACGCATGTAATTAGCCGTGTTTTAACCCACGATTCCAAACCTACCTCAAGGTCCGAGATTTGGACCTTAAGCGCGACCTTCTCTGCGCTCGAATCCTTTATGAGTCGGCCGTAGTTGCTCCTAGCTTCTGAGAGTTCCGCCCGCAACGTCTTGATTTCGTCCTGTTGGGTCCCGCTGGTTTCCCCGAGAGACGAGACCTGGGAGTGGAGCACTTCCTGAGAAGCCTCAGCCGCCTCTAACCTCCCTGCCATCCCACGACTTTCCGACTTCAACTTCTCGTTCTCCTCTCGCAATGCGGTGATGATGGCTTGCAGGGCTTTCCGCTCCGAAGCTGCGGCTGCCTCCAGTCTTCCCACCGTCTCAAGGTTCTCCGCCTTCAGCTTCTCAATCTCCTCTTGGGACACAGCGATGGTGTTCTGAAGGGCCTTCAACCCTCTACTGTCCGGGGCGGAGGCCGACTCGATGACGGCAGCCCGGTTAGCATATGAAAGGAATAGGCTCGAGAGCAGAGGACTCAGAGAAAGAAGGGACATCGCATGGTCTTGCTCTTGCTGGAGGATTGCTTGTATATCACCTTGCGTGGTAGGCAGTGGTGGGCTCGCTGTCGGACCCGCCCGGGAGAGTAACTATAAATGGGGTTGACGGGATTGGTCAAGTCAAAGGAGTCGTAGCACGATGCGGGAAATTCGTACAGTCACGATGTTACTCGAACCCGTATCAACACTCGAGTGGGTATGCATGGGCATCGCGAGAGGGCCTCAGTGTTGGTGGAACTGTGGCGGAGAGGAGAGGCGAGCCGCGGAGCCAATTGACCAATCGGGACGGGATTGACCGGATATATAGACGAAATTTCCGGGCGTTTGGTATAGCAGGATCAAATGGCAAGAAGGAAACCATGGAGACAATATGGATTGAAGACGGTGGTGAGGGAAGGGAACACATGAGTGCGGGAAACGTCAGACGTGCAGTAACCTCACGGTTCTGTTTCGTAAGTCGTGACACCGGTGTCAGTCGTTCGATCGTTTTTGATCCTCCGTCGTGGCGCCCTTGGAATGTCAAAGCTTACATTCGGTCCCCGGTCATCTTCCTTTGTCGGCTCGTCGGGTGCTGGGCTATATTCGGAACGGAAAATGGACGGGGTACTATTGGTATCGCGAAATATTTAACAGCGGCAACCATCCACGAAGGATCAATGACACAGCGCTAATGTATAGCCACGGTCGACCGTCAGAGGGGCTGCACCAACCCACAACGATTCCCTCTTTCCGTTCTTCTCTTCAATCAAATTTGCCCGACTGAACCCGTCCGCCCTAGGAAGGAAGTTGTCTCCTCCGGCAGCGCAGGTTCCTTCTCCTAGGCAGGGTATTCTCCACAGCGGCCGCAGTCCAGTCCTCAAGGAAGTCCAGGTCAAACCCGGTTGGTTGACTCTCAAGGAAATGACCCGGGATAAACTCGCGGTTGGACCGAATATCAGTCCCCCTCCGAACCCGACTTTGGCCGCGTTCGTGCTGATGGCCTCGGATCTCCATCCCAGCCCCGCGATCCGCTGGTATTCATTTCCAATTAAATTGGCTCCCGTCACGTTTTACGGCAGTTGCGGGTTGAACGCCCGATGACAAGGCGGTCACTACAAAAACAACACAGCGACCCTGAGGAAGCCGAAACCAACCGCGTTCGACGGGAAAACCGTGGCAAACAAACAACACCCTTCAGACACAATGGACTCGTCCGCATACAGTGTAACCTTACGGACAGTCACCCAGTCGCCCGATGCCAAATACCACACGTAGAACTCGCCCTTTTCATTGGATGTACAGACATGATCAGATTACAGGTCATACACATTCATCACACTCCTAGCTCGGAACTACGGGACCGCTGTTATGTGTCTGACCCAAAGATGGTATCATTAGGTTCATGTGGAATACCGTAGACCATCAGTCGACGTTTCGGGTCTTTCACTCCGACGGTGTCTGGGACGGCTCCCCCCAAACCTGGTTTTGATTCTGCACGGGGGAATGGCACCCACCCTGTATGATCCCACTAACGCCCTACCTGTGGGTGGTTGCTAACCGTTGTGTTCTGTTCACGGAAAACAAGAGAGTATATATACCCCCATAGAGAGGGTATGCCAATCCGCATGCCTCTTTTCCCTGGTCTCCATAGCAAGGGCAAACCCCATCCTGTACGCGGCCAGGCAGGGGGGGCTGCTGCGAGCGTGGGTTACATATCACGGCCTGTATGCGGGGCATCCGACACCCTGGAGTAACTGTCTAGATGAGAGAATCTTCAGTACGCATGATTGAATGATTGAGTGTCGCAGAATGACCAGATAAAACAGGTAAGTAAGGGGTGTATCCACGTATCGTTCACTCCATAGAAACGAAAACTTACGTTTAGTGTTTTCAACAACTCTCTAAAAATAGATCGCGGAGCAAAGTTAGATTCACCGCTCCCTCGTATTCATGCTCGATCCTGGAAAACTCGTCTGCGACCCGCCGTAGATCGTTGTCTATATCTCCAACCGGGACCCCAGCGGATAGGATGGAGGACGATGGGCCATCGAAGGTGAGCCGGATAGTGGACAAGTGTGGAGAGGTGACGGGTTTGAGCGTTGAAAGGGCTGTGGGGATCCAATGCAGACTTCCGCGCCTCCAATGGACCTTAACACCCACCTCCCGGAGGCTGGGGAGTTTTGCGAAGTCGAACGACCGTTCAAGGGCCTCCGGGTCATGGTCATCTATGTCGACAGATAACGTCAGTATCAATGCATCGTGCGCTGGAACCGTGGACTAGGAGCAGGGGTGGGATTTACCGTGGGTGGAAATCTCGTATGTCAACTTGACAAGGGTCTTGCCGCACGCTTCTACGAGCCTCACAGTCGAGAGGTGACACTGGCGCGTAGCGCGAATCTGCACCTCCGTAAAGTGCAGGCCAGTTGGGACGTCCATTAACATGTTCGTAACATCCGCATTGGCGTGTCCATCGGCCAGTACCAATCGTCCGCCAAATCTTCCCCTCAGGGATGTTCCAACCCCCAGCAACGTATTCCTGTCCACCGCAGCGAGAGGCCCCGACAGCGACAAATTGTCCAAATTCGACAGCTGCATCATGATGTCCCGGATCTCCACGAGAGTGACATAGTACGCATTGATGGTCAAAGAGGTCACAGACTGAGGTAACATCCCAAACGGAGGCATCCACGACGGCGAAAGTCCCCCATAACCCAACAAATCCATCTTCTCTACGTTCGTAAACCACGGGGAATAATCAGCGAAAAACTTCCCAACGGGACCGTAGTATCCCCCGAGCGAGAAGCGTAAATCCTTGATGTGGTAGGTGGGACTCTGCTCCGGTACGGGGAACGCCTTGAGCCATTTCGCCATTTTGATCGGAGTGAAGAAGACGGTGTAGAAGAGGTACCGCCGGCATGATGGAACCCACGATTTGGAAACGAGGGAACACGCTCGAAGGGATTTCAAGTCTGAATCGGTGCCGAGGTGATCCAGAATCTCGTCGATGATCTCCTGTGGAATTCTGGGAACTACGGGAGCGGCAGTTGTCTTTGTCGTCGCGGGAGTGGGTGATTCTGCTTTCGAGATTTTCGGACTCATCGGGGAAGTAGGGAGCGGAGAGCCGGATGAAAACGCGTTGTTTCGTGTTGATCGCTCGAGCGCCCATATGTTGCGATGAGTTTGGTCATGTTTGGTTGGTAGGACAACCGGTTGTGTTATTCCGCTGCTCAGTGATGTAGGACTAAAACCTGAGGCCTGAAGTTCAGTTCAACAAATGGGATCCACCGTGGTACTCCCACCTGCGCGTTGAGCGTTGCGCGTAAAACCTTATTTCTATCGAACAGAGTAGATCAGATTACAGGTCCAGACAAAGTTCCCTCGTGCATCTCCCGTGCACCCCCTGGGCTCTGGGACTATCGTTACCCACCTGATCAAAAGGCGGTATCATTAGGATTCGTGTAAACCACTGCAGATTACCGGTCAACGTCCTGGGCCGTTTACTAGGGCAGTTCCCCAAAGCCGCGTTTTGGTTCCGTAGGGGGAGAGGACCTCGCGATACATGATGGTCTCGGCGCGGAGACCGGGGGAAAGGGACGTGCACCACTCCCTCGTTTTCCCCGGCCGAACAAAGAGGCTACGTATCAGTCGCCAATAAGGAAGGCGCTTTTTTGGGGGGTCACGCCGAGTGCGTACGAACGGAATGGGAGGATGATAACTGCCATGTGTATGCCACCTGACACCGCGGACTTGACGCTCGGATGAGACAATCTGCATGACTCCACGTCACAAAAGTGATGAGGGAGACGGTGCGAAATCAATTCACAGATGGCATCTCAACGATCTCGATGTTGACGTTGGGGGATCTGCGAGGAAGGTGAACAAATCAACAAGATCGCGAGGTATCGTTCACACCGCGGAGATGAAACAAGCACATCCAACACCGCTTTGAACCGCGGATCCCGAGGCACAGCGAAATTCGCCACTCCTTCGAATTCACGTTCGATCCTAGTGACTTCATCCGCAACCCGTCGAAGATCGCCGCCCACGACTTCGATCGAGGTTCCGACAGAACGGGTTCCGGCAGACGGACCGGCGAAGGCAAGTTGGATTCCAGACAAATGTGGAGAGGTTGAGGTTCTAAGTGCTGAAATAGCCATTGGGATCGGTTGGGTCGGCGGAGGTATATTCTGGATCCCTAAGTTCACCATCCGACAGCGGCTGCGTTTGGGGTGGGGACGCCGTGGAGAGATGGCTCTAACTGACTGTTGCCGCGAATTTGAGTGTGATCACAAACGTAAACGCCACACGTATTACAATCCTATGGGTAATCACACTTCCAGTCCAGGAGTTGGACGGGCTTTACTACAGACAGCTCAGACGACACCTCGAGCTCCGTTTCTTCGTCTACTTCCTTAACTGCAGCCGCCTCCTTCCATGTCGTGGGGTCATACCCAAATAAGTGATATAACCTCCTCAACTGACAAGCCCGAGAGACATTAAAATCGCCGTAGTGCTCGCAATGTGACTGTGGCCTCGACACACCTACGATCGGGTGCGGCCGCCGAACGCTCCCCACTCGAAATGGGAATCCACTGTAATATACTACGAGGAATCCCCTATGTGTGATTTCCCCGGTTGTATCAGTGATATATCGTCCCAAGGCGGCAAGACGTCCTATTCCGTGGGTTTGATAGAACCGGAGTGTATCATCCCCAATCAACCTCCAAGCATCGTGATCCATCGGGTCCACAACACCAGTGGTCCAGGCCCACATAATTACGACTTCAGTGGTGTTCGGGCACTGAAGCTCTTCAAGGCGCCTGATGGCTGCAATAATCTTTGTGGGCGTGCAAAGGAACCCCGTCCATGCCTGGGTTGCCATACGCAACATGCAGGTGAGAATGATTCTCCGCCCTCTTTCCGTGGATGTGGTCTCTTCAAAGGAAGTGAAGTTCGAGCGGCGGAGGTGGTTCCGCCACAAATCCGACGATGCGATTCGATCAGGACAATCGCGGTTATCGTGGGCTCGGAATAGGTTGCAACGGCGGGTTTCCCATCTTGGGGAGGGAGTCCTGTGGCGAATTGGAATGGGTCACTGATTGCTTGAAGGAATTTATTGAGGTCCTTGTGCAGGACCGTCTCCATCTGCGAGGAGAACCACCCAGACCTCCACCTGACAAAGACCTTGAGAGCCAGACTGCGCGCTCGTAGGGGGTGCGTTGGCAGTAGTGTCGATGTGAGGACTGGGAGGATCGTTGTACATAAATCGGCGGATCCTGGACTGGTCGATAGAATCCGAAAGGCAACGGGTGCCGAGTCTAGCGGGAGTCCTGTCGCATAGAACTTCTCGCACAGTGACAAGAAGCCTAAGATGGGAGGCATCCAAGCGGGTTGCATCCAAGCGGGTTGCATATCGAGTGGGTATTTCGTGATCTCGGAGCGGAAATGCTTCCTTAGTAGTTCCACTACTCCGCTAGCCATCTCATAACGCCAGTACTCTTCGTATCCGGAGTTGAGAATTTCAGTGATCCACAAAAAGCCCAGATCACCGGTGCCCATGGTCTGTAGTGGGTCGATATGAATCAGTGCGGATATAACTGAGTCTGGAATGCTTGGAGAGGCCTTCCCCTCGCTAATGAGCACTTGAAATCGTTGATGGAAAAGGCGTATCACCATCTTCAACGTATCACTGTCACTCGATGAGTGAGGTTGGTGGAAAGAACAGGAGAATTACACACTTGTCATTGGGGGCATACAAATCACGAACACCAACTCGAAGTCCCAGATAGATGGCCATGGTGAGGAAATAATTCGTTTTGAGAATGGCAAGGATCTGGCCATTGCCTGTCGTGAAGGCCTTGCGGATCAAGTGTATTACAGACGAATCGGGAGGTGGGGTAGGGTTCTGAATATGACACCACCGCCAAATCGATTGGAGTATTATCCTGCTCAGCAAGAGCTGATGCGTGGTGGATAAACGATCGGTTATGCTTTCATAAAGCTCGGAGGGTACGGATACCGTATTCCCCGTGGGGGTTGGGGTATATGCAACAAATCTAAGGATGGCCGTGGCTAGCAAGAATGTTGGCCCAGACGATGGCACCAACTCAACACGATTGAGAATACATTCACAGAGCTCCCTGTGCACGTGGTTCTCAGGTTCTATGCTGAGGTGGATACTGAGAACCGATGCCAGTGCCATCCCTATTGAACCCGCATGCTCCGACTTGCCAGGAATAACTCGCCCATCCAACAAACAGTCGAAGAAAAGGTCCGCGAGAATACGGGGTGATAGCGCTCCTGCGGTCTCCGGGTACCAGATCATGTCCGCAGCGAACCGGACGGTGGAGTGTATGACGTCGGCATCTGTAGTGAAATGGAGCGCCCACGAGATACAGCGGGCATCTGCCTTGCAAATGATCCAGTTGATTACAATGTCCTCGAATATCCGGGCGGGTGGTGCTGCGACAACAGCGAGCGGGATGTGCTCTACTTCTACTGCTGTGACTGGATCGTGATCGGGGTTCTTCGGCACGCTGTGAACTCCGGAACGAAGTGGTGCAATAATTCGTCTGAGGTTTTTGATGGGAGGGAGGGATGCGGTAAGAGATCGCAGGGAGTGAGCGAACGCGGCGTTGCTATGGATTATGTATCCGATAATGGTCCGGGTGAGAATGGAAGGAGGCGTCTGGTATGGGCAGTTGTAGTAGAGTGTTGCTGCGACGGTGAGGAAGACATATAAGGTGACCCCACAGAGTGTGACAGCAATAACGACCCCAGCGACGGTGGGGCTAATCGTCCACAGATACAGCGACAGGGCGCACCCGAGTAACAGTAGTGCAAGTTGGAGCATCACCGGAAGGCTCTCGATGGCGAGATGGAAGCGCCACTTCTCAAGTCCATCCAGTTTCGTCTGTCTGTTCCGGCTCTTATCGGCAGCAGAACCCCCACGATTCCGGAGATATCGGTTGACCCACTGCTTCCCAAGCATCGCGAGAAACGCGGCGAAGAGTGAGGTCGCGAGACTTGCGTAAAGTAGGGATTGGACGGTGATGATTTCTGGAGGAGGTCCGGTCCAGGTGACGGAATTGAGGTTTGCATCAGGAAAGAGGGTGTTGTTCACGGCGTGGATGAGAATCTGCATGTATGCGGCAGTCATGTCGTTCGGATCTGGCTGGAGTTTTGATTGGGCATCGATGATGAACGCCGAACTAACTGCAGAGAATAAACCGGCCTGAGTATCCACAAAGATCAGCACCGAGCGGACACATTCGGACCGAGTCACTCACGAAGATGAGAGACGTGTTGAGATCTTCGTCATACTTCTTCGCGTAGTCTCTGTCAAACTCGTCGGATTCCTTACGATAAACGGCGAAGAAGTCGGCGCGGGGATCATCGGACCTCAATGGATCAAAGAACTCTTTGAGGACGGAATGAAGGCTGAACAAAATTTGCCAAGTCAGTAACAATTTGAGGGTTCCAGTAATCGAATGGACGGGCGTACCACTTTGGGTCGAACTGAACGGCCACTGGCTCTCGTGGTTGAGACTGCGCTTGTGCGGTCTCCCCATGGAACGGTGGGTCCATGCGGGTTGGTGGCGGGGTGAAGATGAGGGGTCCGGCGCTCGATTTGGAGGTCTAGTGCGGATTCCAGCCTACCTCGCGTGACGCAAGTTGAACCGGGAGTCCGGTAGCGAGTACTGTCGCGTTCACTCCGGCCACGCAATATCGTACCGGGTCTTTGGAATGCACTCTGTTCTATGATACTTGTATCCGCACGTATTGTATGACAGTTCCGCGGGTAGCGCACAGAGCACAGACCAATGTTCCCTTTTCTAATCACGCGTAAATCTAAACCCGAAGACGACACCACCTGGCACGCCGGAATGACCTCCTTTTTTCACCAACCGGACTCCGCTATTCCCGTAAGAAACCTGGCGCCAAACACCTATCTCGGTCCAAGGCCAAGAATTGGCACTTTGTACTTTCGACCCTATTTTCGGAGACGGCCGACTGAGCATGTGCCCTCGGTACGAATTCGGACACGCCCTCCTGACGCGCCTGAAGGGCTGAAGCCTGAGATCTGAGACTCGGCTCAACGAATGGGGATCCATATAGTAAGGTCCTCATCAGTGTGATGAGCAGCATGCCACGTGGGGCTTGTTCTCAGTTCATCAAATGGACGTTGGGGTACAGTGCCGAGAATTTGTTCACACATCGTGCTCCCAGACCCAGAGACTATCGTTATATATCTGATCTAAAAGGTAGTATTGTTGAGTTTCACGTAGAATCCTGTACAGGTCTTTCACTTCGATTGTGTCCGGGATGGTTCCCAAAAGCTGGGGTTTGGTCCTGCAGCGGGGAGCGGGTCTTACGACGTAGAATGGAGTTCGCCTTCCTATAGAGACCGGTGAGGGGCTTGCGGGTTGGCCTATCTTCTTCGTGAGGAACAAAGTAGTAATTGAGGACATACACATATTCGTTTTCTGTGGTGAACGAAACGTAGATGTTACATTTTCAGATCATCAGATAGCCAAGTCATCTAGCACAGGAAATTGAAAGCCCTTGGGGAGGGCCATACAGGACGCGTACTAACAGCAAAGGGAGACAAGAACTGTTGTGAAAAAGTCGAGATCGTAGCTTAATATGGATTGGGCGTCGCCACGTGTATGTAAAGCAACGTCCGGTATCCTGGAATCAGCGTTCAGGTGAGGCGATCTGCGGCATGCATGGATGACTCAACGCTACAAAATGGCCAATTTGGGGGAACAAACCAGAGGGGCAGCCGCAGATCGATCTCGAGATTGGGGGATCTACAGCTGAAACAAACCGAGTCAACAAATCACAAGACGTCGTTCGCTCCAAAGAAATGTAACCTTACTTACATTAACCGCATCTAATGCCACCTTGAACCACGGGTCCCGAAATACGTCGAAACTCATAGCTTCCCCGAATTCACGTTTGATCCGGGTCACTTCGTCCGCGACCCGACGGAGATCGTCACCTATCTCCCCGGTCAACGTGTCGGGGGATCGAATGCCGGAAGGCGGGCCGACGAAGTTGAGTTTGACGACGGATAAGTGTGGGGAGGTTGCGGGTCTGAGTGTCGAAAGAGCCATAGGGATCCAATGCAGACTTGCGTGGGTCCAGCCGACCCCGAAGTTCACCTCTTGGAGGTTTGGGAGTTTGGAAAAGTTGAAGGACCGTTCGAGCCTGGCCTCGCGGCCATCTATGGTGAGAGAGCGTGTCAGTAACAATTTTTCACGCTAGAATCGACTAGACCAGGAGAAGGTGGGATTTACCGTGGATGTCGACCACGTACGACAACTTGACGAGGGTCTTTCTACAGGCCGCTGCGAGCCTTATAGCTGAGAAGAGACACCCGTGCATACTACGGATCTGCACATCGGTGAAGTGCAACCCGGTTGGGGCCTCCAACAACATGTTTATCACCTCCGCGTTAGCAAACCCCTTAAGGAGTCGCAACTGGCCACCGAATTTCCCTCTCAAGACCGCTCCGATTCCTGGTAGCGCACTCCTGTCCACCATGGCAAGGGGCCTCGATAGCGACAAATCGTTCAAGTTATGCAGCTGCGCCATGATATCTCGAATGTGTACAAGGGTGAGTGTGTTCGCAGAGATGGTCAAAGAGGTCACAGACGGCGGTAACCTCGCAAACGAAGGTGGCCGCAACGGCTGAAACTCTCCATCCCTAAACAAAGTCACCCGTTTCACGTTCGTAAACCATGGGGTGTATTCGAAAAACCTCTCAGGAGCGCCGTAATATCCTGCGAGCGAGAAGTGCAGACGCCTGACGTGGTGGGCGGGACTCTCCTCCGGTACAGGGAATGCCTTGAGCCATTTAGCCACACGCCATGGAGTGAAGAGGATGGTGTGGAAGAGGTGTCGCCGACACGATGGGACCCATGATTTGGAGACGAGAGAGCACGATCGGAGGAATGGGTCCAAGCCCGGTGAATCGGCGACGAGATGATCCAGTATCCCGTCGATTATCTCTTGAGGGACTCTTGGGGCTGGGAGAATGATGACTGTCTTGGATTCGACAGGGATGTAGCACTTTGCTTTCGAGATTTCTGAACCCATTCGAGGAGTAGGTCGTGGGTGGGACGGAGATAAGCTGGGCGCTCGTTCTGTCAAACGAGGGGGCGTCATGGTCGAGCGGCAGCTCGACCCCCAACAACGCTGAAGTCTAAAGGTAAATTTATGGAGTCTGTAGTAACGGATACCCGGTCATGCGTTTGAGCTCATTTTCTCGTTGAGTAGACGTCGAAATATACAGGCAAGGACACTAGCTCTACTCTTTTTCTGTTCTCCCTCACGAAGCAAGCAGACTGGACACAATCGAGGCCGGCCCTGATACTCGGGACTACGGCTCCCCAGGACCAGATCTCTTTTTCCCAGAAATCAACCCTCGTGACCCTGGATAAAGGATAGGTTTCCGTAATGTGCTGGGAGAAGGGGGCACGCTTATCAACCTACCCACCCCATATGATGTGGGAAGGGGAGGTAGTAAATTCTCGACGGGTAAAACAGGGGAACCTCGGGTGGATGGTCGAGGCGGGGGTGAACTTGGTCGGGAGTGTGACCAGGAATCGTCGGGGATTCTGGTCTCAAGTTTGGATATCTTGATCTGTTGTTCAACGATTGCCTCCTTTAGCTCTCTCCGCTGTGCCTATCCATGCGATATGTGTCAATAATCGCATCCGATCTATAATCAGACTCGGTTCAAGACCTACCTCAAGGGCTGAGATTTGGGCTCCAACTGCGGCCACCTTTGTATTCGAATCCGCCATTAGTCGGTCATACTTGTCCTTGGCTTCAGAGAGTTGTGTTCGCAAGGACTCCATGTCGTCACGTTGAGTCGCATTGACTTCGCTGAGAGACGAGACCTGGGAGCGGAACGCTTCCTGAGAAGCTTCGGCACCCGCCAACTTCCCCACCACCTCACGCTTCTCCGATTTCAGTTTTGCATTCTCCTCTTGTAACGCGACGATGGTGTCTTGTACGGCTTTCCACTCGCTCTCAGGAGAAGGTGTGGCGGAAAGAGCCTCGAGGGCGGCGGCCCGTTTGGCGTACGATACGAACAAGCTAGAGAGCAAAGGGCTCAAGGAAAGAAGTGAAATTGCATGATCCTGCTCTCGTTGGAGGATTTCTAGGATGTCACTTTGTGCGGCGGGAGAAAGGGGGGTCACAATTGGACCCGTCCCGGAGAGCAGCTATTTATAAACGGATTGATTAGAACTAACGGACAAAACAGTATGGATCTTACAGTCGCAATGCTGCTAGAGTCTGTGTCGATGCTTGAAGGGATATGCATAGACATTGCACCTTCGCGTCGGTAAGAGTGTGGCAGAGGGGGAGGATCCTAGGGCGCTGCTGTGCTCAATCGGTGCCATCGCTGGTTCATCGATCGTCTCGCGGCGCTTCTGAGTGCCAAATCTACTTGCTTTTCATTTCGGAGATTCAGAGTCCGCGTCTGCAAGCACCATTCTGCCGGTTATACCCAGTGTTATCCACCTGCGCTTTCTACCCCTCGTAGTATCTTTTTTCGAGATTCCAATTCAACATTTGCGGGCGGTCCTGGGTCTCAATAAGACGAAATTGGAACAGAAAACTGACAGAGCACGTAAATCGGTAGCACGAAAGATCTAATAACAGGAGGAACGGAGGATTAGTAGAGAATACAATGTCTGCAGGATCACAATTTTCCGTCCGGGGGTGCTTCATCAGTCCTCGACGTCTCCATCCCTCCCCTCTGCTTCCCCTTCCCCGAAATCCTTGATCCTCCACCCAAACCGTCGTCTGCATTATCAGGATCAGGAGTACTTGGATCGGGCGTTGAAATGACCTGTCCCCGTGTAGATCCCGGGGGCTTAGAGCCCCAAGCGGGGCCGGCGGATTTTTTCTGTCCAAACGAAGAGGGCCGGGATGACCTCGGAGTACCCCAACCGTGGTCTAAGGATCCACTACCCCCCCGGGCAGGTTTGTTCGAAGAATCAAGTCCAGCTGGTTGACTCTTAAGAGTCTGATTCGGTACTAATTCCTTCGGAAGATCCCCAATCTTCGGTTTAATCGGGAATGGCTCAGGGGAGGGCGACCTGTCAGGAACAGTAACCGCGCTCGCGATATTGGCGAGCAAGGGGCTTCCCCATGATCCCCAGCCACCAGACTTTTGGGGAGCACGGGAAGTAGCTGGAACGGGTTTCCAAACAGGTTTTGCAGTCTTTTGAGGTAAGACAGGAACCGCTAGGGGTTCCGTAACTGGCGAGGTAGATCGTTTCTCCGACCCAACGGTGGCGGGAAGTGGTGGAGGAATATGGGGCTGGCGATCAAGCGCAAGGGATGGACTGTGCTGGCGTTTGGGAGACGAGGGGATCTCGTCCTCGGGCACCTTCGGCATCTCGAGCGGATCCGGGGTGGTACTCCCAAGGGCTCGGGGAATAGGACCAGGCATGAAAACTGGTGAAGCAGGTTCAGTTGGAGGGGAACCGCGTTCTGTGACCATCAAATATTCATTCTCCGATCTCGAGGGGGTAGGAATCACGGATGTCGTGTTTCCGTCTTCGGGAATGTCCAAGTCACGGGGGTCTGTCGCCGTGAACGGAGGGACCTTGGGGAAGTTAGAGGAGATGCCGGAGCGCTGGCGTTCAAGTCTTGATATCTTGATCTGTTGTCCAACAACGGTCTCCTTCAGCTCTCCACGTTGTGCCTACACGAGCGATACACGTAAGCGACTATGTTCGGTCTATGATTTAAACATCCACCTACCTCGAGATCCAAAACCTGGATCTGAAGAGCAGCCCTCTCGGCGTTCGAATCTATAATGAGTCGATCATATTTGTCCTTCGCCTCGACGAGTTTTGCCCGCAAGGATTTGATATCGTCCTGTTGAGCTACGTTTGCATCCTTGAGAGACGAGACCTGGGAGCGGAACGCTTCGTGAGAAGCTGCGGACGCCTCCAGCCTTCCTGTCATGTCGAGATTCTCCGACTTCAGCTTCTCGATTTCCTCCTGTAATGTGACGATGGTGGCTTGGAGGGCTTTCCACTCCTCGCTCTCGGGAGAGGGTGAGGCGGAAGCGGCCTCGAGAGCGGCAGCCCGATCGGCGTACGATATGAACAGGCTCGAGAGCAAGGGGCTCAAAGTAAGAAGCGACATCGCACGATCCTGCTCTCGTTGGAGGATCCGCATGATATCGCTTTGTGTGGCGGGGGAAAGCGGACTCGCGATGAGACCTGCCTTGGAGTGCAACTACAAACGGAGGGATTAGGACGAAGCACAGCTCGACACGGTGAACTCGTACAGTCTCAATGCTACTCGAATCCGTGTCGATGTTCGAGGGGATATGCATAGGCATCGCAAGGGAGCCTTGTCGTTGGCAAAAGTGTGGCGGAGGGGGGAGAAGTCGACCCTAGTAGACCCCGTGACAGAATCTATCCAGTTTATAGATGGGAACCGTTGACGCTTTGCACAACACGATCAAACAAAGATAATGGGGCATGAGGACGATATGTTGGTGGGAGAGCGGTACGAATGAGTGGGAAAGATCAACTTGCCGATCGTGATTGAAATTCGACATCGATTGGATCCACGTACATCTTATCTTCGTCACTGAACAGACAAGAAACGAGACGAATAAGTATAATGCAACTATCGTGCTGGTCGAGGGCCGCATCTAAGTTCCTGGCAGACCGCGCGCTAGGTATTTCTAGGCTTCGAAAATGATACTCCGTGAACCTCATCGATCGGTTCCTACATTTCTGCATCCTGTAGATCCATGCATTTCTACCCGCACGCACTACACGGCCAGGGTATCACACCATGTACGCCCAGACCATAAATGCCAACTCTACGACCGGTGCGTTCACAGGACCATGAAAGTCTTCTTCAGAAACACCAATGCGTATATATCTATGACCTTCTCTTCTTCGTCTCCTTCCTCTCACTCAGCTTCTTCTTCCTCTCCCTCTCCCTCTCCTTCTTAATCTCTCTCTCCTTCCTCTCTTTCTCCTCCCTCTGAATCTTCTTCTTCCGCAACTCTATCGCCTTCCTTTCCCTATCCTTCTTCTCTCTCTCCTCCCTCTTAGTCTCCTTCTTCATCCTCTCCTTTCTCTCCCTCTCCTCCCTCTCCTCCCTCTCCTCCTTCTTCTCCCTATTTTCCCTTTCCTCTGTCTCGATACTCTTCTTTTTCATTTCCTTCCTCTCTCTGTACTCCCTCTGATCCCACTCCCTCTCCTCCCTCTCGATCCACTCCCTTTCCTCCATCCCAATCCACTCACTTTCCTCCATCTCGATTCTCTCCATCTCATTCCTTTCAAGCCTCTCCATCTTCTCCCTCTCAAGCCTCTCCTTCTCCTTCTCAACCCTCCCTATCTTCTTGCGCCTGGGAGTGGGTGCGGTGGCCCGATTGGTGTAGGGAATGGACAGGCTTGAGCGCCAGGAGCTCAAGAGACGATTTAAAATTGTGTGTTCCTGCCCCCGTTGGGGGTTCCCTAGGATGCTGCTTTGTGTGGCGGGGGGGAGGGGGATCCTGATTGGACCCATCCGAGATCGCGTCTAACAGCGGCACCGATAAAGGCAAGCAAACGGGATAAGATGGAGAGTACGCACCGTTGTGATGTGAGCTGAGTTCATGTCGATGGTGGGAGATATACGCGTTGGCATCACGGGGAACGTTGGTGATAACAAAAGTGTGGCGGGGGGGACCAAGTGGTCCTCAGTCGACCAACTGTGACGGGATCCACCGATTGTATAGGTGACACAATTGGGCGCTTAGAATAACAAGCTCAAACAACGAGGATAGAGCTGCGTACACAATACGAACGAGAGGCTGTAGTGGAGGGACGGAACGAGGGAGTAACGGGATGATTACCACAATCCCGAATCTGTACGGGAGGATTGAAGAACCTGCAGCTGCACCACCTTGCAACCCGACCGCATCCTCATTTAGGCCCCTTATCGCGTAGAGCCTTTGTTACACCCTCTGTTAATTGAGGGATATCTGGCTAGCGTAGAGTGAACGTTACGACGATGTGACTGAAGACGCCTGATATTCGGGTCAGTTGGTCATCGAGACCCTCTGGAGCGCCACTGTGGTATTGCCAAGAGTGTACGACTTCGAATATCCATAAGCGGGGCCATGCGGTGGGATTGATGGTTTCCAGCGCGGATACATTTTCACCTTTCATCCAAGAAAGATCGAATTCCAGGACTCCAAGAGATGGGAAAGAGGAAAATTTGAAGGTATGGTCAACATAACGCATGCCTGAGAAAGGGTTAATGGCAAGATCGCAGACACATCGACTCCGCAGTGACTTACCATGAGGGGCGAGACCAACTCTTTTAACAGAATGTTCACAAGCTTTCACCAGCGCCAGAGCATCCGAGAAGAAGTTTCCATCCACCTTCGCAATATCCACCCTGGTGAAGTGCAACCCCGGTGGGATGTTCATCAGCATGTTGAAAACATCCCGATGTGCGAGGCCCGCGTGAAGTTTTAACACCCCGTGAATCTCTCCCTTTGGCAGATTCTCAACGCCCAACGGGAGTTCTGTATTGGAGAAGCAGCCATCGAACGACAAACTATTCAGACCGGGAAGCCGCATCATCGCTGCGCGGATCGCGTCGAGTGTGATGCCTGAGCCTTTGACATGTAGATAGTGCACTGCCGGTAGCTTCTGCGGAAAGGTGGTCAACAGATCACAGCTGATCGGTTCCAGGGAGAGGATTTGAATGTTGGAGAAGTATGGGATGTGTTTCGCAAAGTGAGATAGGGTATCTTGGTCCGGAGAAAGTCGAAGGCGCAGTGCGCGCGCGCGCGGTGGGCTGGGTTATGTTCAGGGACTGGAAAGGCTCCACTCCATCTCGAAACGAGGTCCGGGTTGAAGCGAACTTGGAAGAATAGGTGCGACACCAAAGGATCCAAGATTTGTTGACGAGGGAACAGGCGCGGAGAGTTCGCGTGTCGCTGGCGAGATGGCCAAGGATTTCCTCAACGACGTCGAAGGAAATCTTGGAATCAGCGGAAACCGAGGACACAGCTTGCTGATCTTTTTTGTGACGCATCAGGTGGAGTTGTTTGTTTCAAGAAGAGGTCACGTTGGTATTGTTCCCACACTTACTCCGGTACACCCTGTTTCTTCGCGCCCACAGCCAGTGAGTCAGGCCTTTGAGCGGGATCGCAAACGACCACCATCAACCGCATTGCTATGCCACTAGCATCCATCTCGTAATGCTCCCCTCGCTTTGGGCGGGGTCGGCAGCGGCTATAACTGCCAGCCGACTGTGCATCCGGTTCGTTATCTTTCCCTCCAAGCCCCCCACCCCCTCTTCCCCTGACAAAGCTGCTAACAAATGGGTTCTACCTCATCCAAGACTCTCCGGTTCCGACCCCGGCCCTCATCCAACATCCCCAGAATCCCCCACCTCCCTCAAGAGCTCCTCGACGAGATCATAAGCCACCTTGCAGACGACCCCCTATCTCTGCGTCGTTGTTCAACAGCTGCGAAGGCTTTTGTATCATCGTGCCGCCGTCACCTCTTCAGACGGGTCGTATTCCGACCCCACAACCTTCCCACCTGGAAAAACACTTTCCCGAATCCCTCGGTCAGTCCTGCCGCATATACGCGTGAAATGCGCATACACCTTGCGTCCGACGCACCGATGCAGCTCGCGGAGTACATACCGTACTTTTCCAATGTCCGCGATCTCACCTTGATCGGCGGGAGGTGCGAAAGCGGCGAATGGATCTCAAGCATTGGCACTCTCCCAACCTCCATCTGTGCATTGACGATGAAGTTCGTGTCGGTCACGAATGTCCAAGTACTCGAGATCATGGAACAGCTCCCCAATCTCGACGATTTCTCGCTCTGCACCTTCAAAGGAACCGGCCTCCAAACCGGAGCCGGTGAGATCCTAAAAGGGAGATATAGTGGGAAGTTGAACCTCCTCACGGAAGATTTCCACGCTAGCATCGTGAGATCCCTCTTGAAAGCACCCGAAGGCCTGGGCTTCAGGAGCATCAAAGTGCTCTGTAACACCGAAGACGAATTTCCAGTGTATGCGGATTTGGTAGCCGCATGCCAACCTACTTTGGCCGAATTAGATTTCTCTGTTGCCGCAGCAGGTGAGCAACCCCTTTGTGAAGTTCCGCAAGCCGCACGCGCTAACGCCTCAAGTAGCTATTATTATACCCGACAAGGACGCGCATATGTTCGACTTTTCCCACCATATATCCATCGAGCACCTGTCGTTCTCTTTGCTTTCCAACTTCACAACCTGTCGTTGGTTATCTACGGCACTTTCGACCATCAACCCGACAAACTCCCCACACCTAAGCACCATCACGGTCTACCTCCACCGTCATGTGCCACCAGCGCGTATCGTTTCCGAGGCCGCTCTGGGCGAGACCTCGGTGAAAGACCTCCGCGATATTGGAACAGAGATAAAGCGAATCAGAGCTGAGAGTGGGGGGAGGGTCAAGTTCGAGGTCGTGATTCCACTACCCTGGGTCATGGAACCTCTCCGGTCCGCATGGCCGGGTGTGTTGGACGATTGCTCGCTGAGAGTGGAATACTGAAGTCGCGCATGTAAAGCTTGTTGTTTATTCTTATTTCATATTACGGATACCCTCATAGTAGCATTGTACATATACGGACAGGTAGGGTAATCACAGACAAAGTACGAACCAACCCCGGTCCTGCGACGAGTTGGTGATATCTATCGAAGGTCACCCTCGGTCTTGAACCTGCCCCCTCTGTCGCACGGGCGCAGTCCGTCTCCCGAGCAACCGCGTGGGTTCTGAAGTGGAAAACCGATGGTTGGAGTCGAGACCAGTCGAGGTCTATACAGAACCAAGCCGATCGCCCTTCTGCCGAGTAACCGAGGGGATCGGTTGCGTTAGGACTGGAAGTGACTCAACCGGGTACCTTGGGGCTGCGAACCGGAAGGCGACCGGTAAAGGATGAGATATCCGGACCCGTGCTCACCTTCGTAAACCGAATAACATGCTTTGAGTCCTTTGACTCCTCTCAATCCTGATTGACCGACTTCTGATCGAACGGAAGAGCCGAGATGATCCCAACGGTCGCCATCGCGGGAGTCTCATACCCGGTATTGAAAATCGGCGAGTTGTTGGCTCGGTAAAGTGGAGAGTGAGAAGCCAGAGAGAGGGAGATTGGATGGGTGGAGTGTTGAGGCAGAGGGTCTGATACGTCATACGTTCTCACCGATGAGCCGAGCTCGCCACCAACAAACTCCCTGAATCCTCGCAAGGACATTGATCCTATGTAAAGTCGGCGTTGTATGCGTGGATGGTGTCGAATAGAAAGTCGAATCTCACCATCGTCGATTCACCTGCCTACTGCGGTTGCTCGTCCTCCGCGCGAGATCACGATTCCGGCAGATATGTCCTGTTCCCGCACTCTGTGACAAAGCGTGGGTCATGCAGTAAAGTTTCCTTCGGCGACGAAGGGCGGATGGTCAAAGTGGACGACTTCCTTTGAGACGGGCGCACTGGGCGGGCGGTTGGGGGTCACTGGTCACGTGGCTCAAAGCCTCCGGGGGTCCCCTACAAGTACAACAAACAACTATCACGACTCGGCGAACCACCTCTCTCGAGGTCTGCCCACGGATATGGGACCAGCTAAGAGCCACAGAGTGGCCACGAGATACCCTCACCAATCGCCCCTCAATATCGCCCGGCTGGTGGGCCCCTCGCGCTCTTCCTTCCACCCAAATACCTGTTTTGAACTCGGCTTTTCGCATTCCTTTTTCCGCGCTGCAACGTTGCTGGAATGGGTTGACGTACCCCACTGATCACCAATACGCCCAACCGACCAGATTCGCTTCCGGTGGAGATTTACCGCCTCCCGAGTCTGCCTGATTCGATACGCGTAGATCTCGTCGATCCTGGTGAGTCACCTCCGATCCCCGCTCTCCCACAGTTGTGAGTGATTGGAAATAGCACATGGCGTGGAATGTGTGGGTAACACGAGCATCATCCATGGAAATCTTGAGATCGTACGCACTTGCCTCCATTTGCACTTTGGCCGTGTGCTCACATTCCTTCAGACGAATACCTTCACCAGCGCTCACAGGCGTACTCGCGTCGCAGGTTTTGGGGTATCCTTTTTGAAATCTGCAGCCTCGGGGATGGAATTCAGTGCCTGACACCAGCAATCTTACCCCCTCGGTTACTCGGCAGGAGGCGATCGACTCGGTTTTGGAGTCGATTTTGAATCGCAGCGATGAGTTCTCCATTCAGAATCTTCTATCCAACTCGGTTACTTGGGAAACCGATCGCTGATGCTTCGGGTTAGCCGATACCAGAGCTACAAACAAGAGCGATGTACTCGGCGTCATGGCTTGGTGTCTAAGCACAGTACCCGAGTGTCTCACAGACGAAATGCTCGACGGAGTGGGGTTTTTGTCCTAGGTTTTTGTTGAGCGGGCTCCGTTCCCCGAACCACTTCATCCCGACCGTCCTAAGCTCTCCAGTCATATGCGGAGGATTATCAAGGGGTGTCCGGAATGTGTCCCCCATCGGCGCAAAACGATTGGAGCTCGTGCTGCGGTCTTGCGCGTGTAGAATTATGTCCTATATCCCGATCTCACGCAATGGGCTTCATCCGTACCCTCCGATTGGTGGAGGACTTGCCTGTGCATAGGAATCTCTTACGGGTTTGTTGGGTAGGGGATCAGACGAAAACCGGGTGCCTTCGGTCCAGGGGACACACCCGCCTTTTCCAGGGCTGTCGTTGTTCGGAAGGCTCGTTTCGGAACAGCCACAAACACTTCCTTCTCTCATCTCGTAAGCTTTACTAACAAGCTAAGGGATGCATTGATACTTACCCCCTTTGTTCAGTGTTTAGAGCCCGCTCTCTTACCTCCTGGGGAGATTTTCGGGGGATTCCTGGATCTTACCATTACGGAATGACGAAACTGCACGATAAGATCGGATATCGATTACCCCATGTCCTCTGGCCTGTCTGACCGACCCTGGGCGGGATGGTGTGAACCCTAATGCAACCGAACCGAAGCCGCACCGAGAAAGAGTACGTAGGGGAGGCGATCTGACCGTGCTGGGTATCTTTCCATTTCTGCCACAGCAAGTATTCTGCATAATGTTTCCACCATTCTGCCATGTTATCCTTTCGTAGTTCAACCGCTCTCAGTCGGAACGTTCGTTCTGTTCTTATCTAGCGGTTTTGTAGTGACCTTGGGCTTAGCTTCACCAGGATTCGTTCGTTATCATTTGTACGTACATACGCGGACTTTGAATTCTGAGTACGAAACCGAACACACCACCCCCGACAGTTCCTATCAACCGGATAATCGGCTTGCGTTGTTCCTCCGCGAGTCACGACCATCTATCTCGTGTCCCCGAATTCCAGAGTCAGTCAGGACGATCCGCACGAGTGGGTTCGTACCGTCACCCCGTGTCTTCGGAATCCAAACTGCTGCCGATCTATGCCCACTGGATTCTTCCAAAACGGAACAAGTGGAACAAAAGTCCCCCAAATACTTGGATCATTTCTACACGCCGTCCACGAGAGCCCCGGCTACCGGTTCGTGCTCTCGACCTCTGAATTCTGTTTGGTGGTGTTGTATCCTCGCACGGGCAGCTCATTAGCGACATGCCTTCGCGGAGCGAACCCGTCACAATCATAGATAACTTGTGTGCGATAGTCCGAAGGCACGGCCGGTCCTTGATCCGTTCCGTTAAAACTCTGTCAATTGGATGTCTCGGAAATTCTGCCAGAAGCTTCGCTCCACCGATTCTGCCAAGTCTATAATGCACCGTGGTTATCCCCATGAACGCTCCGGCCGGTCGCGCGGGGGCGGCTTGTCCAGGTCTTGCCTTCCTCCCCCCACGAGTTCCGGTTCAAGCGCCAAACGTCCGCTTTCTGACCGGCCTGGGTGAGTATATATACCCGACCAGCCTGCTGGGTTTTTGCTCTCGACTTCCCTTCTCTTGAACCCTCTTGATGCCAACTTATCTGTATTCAACCGGAAAAGGCAACAGCTCTCGCAGCAGAGGCGGCTGCTTACCGTCGTCATCTTCTACGCTCTACACCCCTCCTGGAGACGTGCAACTAAAACGCGGCGTTGCACTCCCACATATTCCCCATATCCATGACCTACCTCAGCCGTCCCCACTGGCGACCGATCACTCCCTCACTGCGGACCACGACGGGTCCGTCAACTTGGCCGGTCGACTCCGGTCTCTCCTACCGCCCAACTACCTGTGGCTGGGACAAGATGATCTGATGGTCGTCGGAACATGTCCAATCGATGCAGGAGGCTTCGCTGACGTCTGGGCCGGAGAGATGGGCAATCGAAAGGTCGCAGTCAAGTCTTATAGACGTTATGCATCTGCAGACTATTGGCAGATCTACTGGGTGAGTGACACCTTGCCGTGAGGTATCTCATGTTCGCTGACAACCGACCTATAGAGGTTTTCAAATGAAGTACTAGCATATAGTCGTCTCTCCGACCAGAATGTCGTCTCGTTCATCGGGGTCTACTCGACTCGGGTCCATCCATTTGCTCTTGTCTTCGGGTTTATGGATCACCTTAACCTCAGAAGGTATCTTAGTGATAACCACGATGTCGGGAGGCTCAAGCTAGTATGTTGTCATCGCCACCTCAGTTGCTCGTTGTAGACTTATTGCCTCAATGTCAGGTGTTGGGGATTGCGCGCGCATTGGAGTATGTGCACCACCTCAACATTGTACATGGGAATGTCAAGACCGTATGCCCTCCCTCTTCGACTGTTGGAGACACGCGCTCATGTTCATTCAGACAAATGTCCTTGTCGACGCTGATGGGCACACCCGTCTCGCTGGCCTTGGAACGGCTTCCATTCCATCCATCGTCCCAGGGACAGACGTTGATAGATTCTTCCATGGTGCTGCTCCGGAATTGATTGACCCTCAACGCTTCCAGCTGACGAACACCGGAGCTACGAAGGCCAGCGATGTCTATGCGTTTGGTATTCTGGCTTGGGAAGTGAGTAGAGTGAATGCGAATCCCACTGGATAGGGTTTTAAATGAAATGGGGTTACTTTCAGGTTTTTGCCGGGCGAGTCCCATTCTTCGACGAGAATAAGGTTGCAGGGGTTTATTCGATGTTGAAAGGACGTCGGCCGGCTCGACCCAACCATCGTGAACTCTCTGATCGTGTGTGGAAAATGATTAGACGGTGCTGGAAAGCTAACCCCGCTCAGCGCGTGACGATCGCCGAGATCGTTGTTGCACTTGAGGCGGAAGTATAAACGTTCGCGAGTCCCACTGATGCGTCTCACTCCCCCTATCTGCTTCGTACTTTTACCCTCTGTGTACGTGCCATCCCATTTATTTGATTGTAGGCCGAGGCCAATTTTCCACAATATTACTTTCGCACATACTTTTCAACGGCCTATCCCACACTGAGCGGGTGTTTGATCACCGGAGTGAATAAGGAGGCAGAAGATCGCCGAAGGATCTCCACATCACCCGAGCGGTTGGCGCGGCGTGGGGAGGTGATTGCACGTGTACGGTTGGAAACCAGCGACTGCTCACGTATCTACCAGGGGCCAAACTATGTATGAAAATCAGCTTTTCCAACTCAACCCTGAACCCCAGAATTGAGAATCCGGACCATTTCAACGCTGGTCACTCCTGGGAAATCGGTACGGGCTCTCGGTGAAATTTCCCGAGGTTGGGGTCACCGGGCTGTAATTTGATCCGAACAACCACGCGGTGCTTGCAGTTTGTTCCGCAATAGCCGCCGACGACACGACTCCACCGTATTCAGCATAAGGCATGTTGGTTAGAAGAACAACCTCGAGGTCTGCAGGGGTGAGGTTAATCTGAATTGGAGTGGAGGAAGGTGTGCTATTTATCGATTCGTTCCGACGAGTACGGAAGGCTGACCGTTTGAAGTGACACCCAACAGGATCCTGGAGGTTAGTCCTCTCTGTGTGATACGAAGGGGTGGACAAGTTGAGGCCGGGCTACGTGTCCGGACCCCGTAGGTCATGCTCTTTGTTTGATCATCAACTAGCATATACGAGATATGCGAACTGACCATATAGACTCTGCACTACTCTCTTGCCGTTCTATCACGAGCCCAGGTATCGTAAGTACCCCACGGGGTGTGACCAGTAAAACACTTGAACTGGATCTTCTTACACAAGTCTCCCTGCGGAATTTGTCCGAGTTGCGCACGTGCGTGGCCCCTGTTTCGAAAACACGAAATGGGTCATTAACGAGAAAGCTGAACTTCCGGCGCCCCAGGAAAAACTGGGACTGATAATGCTGCTTGGGTGGCTATCCGTATGATCTTAACGTGGTAAAAGGTGCGGTAGCCGAGGTTCGCGGCGCCCATGACCAGACAAAGCGGTTGGCGTCCATTCACCTCTCTTAACAGTCCTCGAATGCTCGTTTACCCATGCTTACATACGGTTGTGGTCCTGCGAACGGTCACTCAGTTTTCGGCTTTGGGAGTACGGCGAACGGTCTAAGGAAGAGATTAAGTTGATATTCCTCATTAGTCTACGTCGTATTCCATTGGCGATTTTTTTCTCTCCAGAGGGGTCAGGTAAGTACACAGAAACGCGGTTACCGGTTAAACATGACTTTTCAGTAACCGATAGACTGGCTCGAGAACGTGACGAAAGTGGTTGTTCGATCACCGGAGCGAGTCAGGAGGTATAGGATCGTAAAAAGGAGATCTGAAGCTTCACCCAAGTGGTCGGCGTGACAAACAGCCAAAGATATGGAACCGCCGACATGGAGGGTTGAAGGTGGCCGCACGATTGGTGACCAGCGCCTACTCGCTTATCTACTGGGGGCCAAACTTTGTGAGATAACGATTAGCTTATCTGACTCAACTCTGAGCACCAGAATTGAGAATCCGGGCCATTCATAACTTTTTCGACGGTGATCATTCCCGGGAAATCGGGACAGGCACCCGAGATTGGGGTCGGTATACTGGTTCGAAGAACGGCCTCGAGGGTTACAGGTGTAAATTGAATTGGAGTGGAGGAAGGTGGTGTGCTGGCTATTGATCTGTTCCGACGTGCACGGAAGGCTGACGCCGGCGTGGCACCCAACAGGCTCCTGGTTGAGTCTAGTTCCCTCTGTGTGACACGGAGGGGTGGACAGGGACAGGTTAAGGTCGGACTTCGTATACACATCTGGATCTCGCCAGGCAGTACTCTTGGTCTGACCGTCAACCTGTACACCAATATAACGCTTACGAGATAGGAGAAGGGAGGGCTGGTGGCTGTTCAGAAACAAGTCTTCCGAACAACGACGACCCCAGAGAAGGCAGGTGCGTCCCTCGGACCGAAAGCACCTGGTTTTCGTCTGCCCCCAATCCAATGAACCGCATAAGAGATCTCTTCCCACGCACAGGCAAGCCCTCCAACCAATCGGAGGATACGCGCAAACCTAACATTTCGTGAGACCGGGGTAATGGACATAATGCTACAGTCACACAAAACCGCAACACACTGGGTGGAAAAAATACGCCGCGGGCTGTGAGTGTTCGGCTTGTGCATCTAGAACGGCGAAGACCCCCCGTAATTGTTTTGTGCCGAGAAGGGATGCATTCTGGACATCACTTGATCATCCTATACGCACGATTGGAAAGCTCGGTCGGGATAAGGCGGTCGACGTAATATCAAGTGACTCACTTTAACCCAACCCTCTCGGAGAACGGTGCCCGTCCAACGAAAATCTAAGACAAAACCCCACTCCGCCGGATATTTCGTTCATGGGCCACTCAGGTCTTGTACCCAGGTACCAGGCCGTGGCGCCGGGGGGGATACATTGCTCTCCTTCGTAGTTCCGGCGTCGGTCAGCCCGAAGCGTTGAGGGTCCACCTCCGGCACCGCAGGCTGAAGAAGGGTTGCTCTATGACCTGCGAGGATGTCCATCCGTGCGACTGGGAGCACGCGGTCAAAGTATAAATGGAGGAAGAGGTGTACGGCCTTGAGATTTCCGCAGACGGCGTTTGGGTCGCGAGTGTGTTCTGCGCCGTGTGCTATTTCCAGCAGCTAGCCTTGAGACGTGGATCTGGTGCGCAGCGAAGATTGTGGTGGAGGCATACAAGTTCGCGCTGGGGATGCGGGCGCACGGGTGAGTGAGCCAAACCCTCAACTCATCATTCGGTCTCGTGATAAGTTGGACATCGGCGAGGCTGACTCTTGGCCTCCGAGATTCGCCCAGTCCTCCCATCCCCATCCAAAACAATTGGTTCACCATGCCTACTCGCCGGATCCTCCCGTCGGGAGGTTGCTCCTGAGCAGGATGGAGGATAAGGTAGGCGTTGGACAGTCGATGAGGGTGAGAATTTCAAGTGCAGGGGGTCGAAGTGAATTGGGGGCTTTGTGGCGTTACACGTGTTACCATGTGATGCTCGTTGCATATTGTAAGGTGATGAATGGAACATTTGCGTCTGTGCTTGCCTGGATAGCCCAAATAACGCGTTTTAAGCGCTCTCGATGTCGATTTCAGCTGACTGACTTCTAACCGAACAGAGGAGACGGGGCAATGCTGATGGGAGCTTCGCGCAAAGCGCCGAGAAAGGCGGTGGAGGTCTGGCGGGTCGCCGGGTTCGCAAAGTGGGAGGTTCCGTCTACTTTGCGAGAACCCAGAGCGGTCGGATGGGTGGGGTGTTGGGTGAGATGGTGTACAGGGGTCCGGGGGTACTTACCATAGGTACCCACCTCCCCGCTGACCCAAGGTCGTCACCAACAAACACCAACAAACACTCTGGATCCCCTTGAGCATGCAAATCCCGCATCAAGCCTACGCTGTATGAGTGAACGGCGCCGGGTAGAAGGATGAGTCTCACCATCATCAAATCACCAGGCCACTACAGTTGCTCGCCCTCCGCATGGGATCACGGCTCCGGCAGATACGGGTTGACCTCGCGCTCTGCAACAAGGGATAGACCCTACGGTAGGGACTCCTTTGGCACCGAAGAGCGAGTAGGTAAGGTGAACGATCCCCTTCAGAACGAGGGCATTGGTTAACGATTGAGAGCGACACGTGGTTTGTAGTATCTGGAACCTCCCCTCACCGACACCGACTAGTACTACCGACAACTTCCGCACGCCGTCAAACCACATCTCTCGAGATTTGCCCACAGAGGGGCTATGTCAGACACCCTCACCTGCAACCCCTCAACATTGCTCAACCGATGGTCTCCTTACGCTTCGAGCACATCGCCACAGCACATCGCCACGTTTGTCGATGCAGTCTTCCCTTTCGCCCCAAATACCTGTCCCTCGCCTTCTCGCGTTCCTTCATCCCACCTTCTACCCGATAATGTTACTCGAAGGGGTTTGCGTGCCCACACGTATCACCCACGCATTCAACCAACTACAACCGCCTCTGCCGGAGTCTTACTAACTGTAGAGTCCGCCTGGCTCCACGCGTAAATCTCGTCGACCTCGCGAGTTACCTTCGATCTCCGCTATCCCGCAGCTATGACCGGTTGGAATAAGGAGCACTCGAGTTCGTCAGAGAACGTCCAGCTAGTGGCATCACGGCCTTACAGGTGCGCCTTTTGTACCATTATATCTCACAAGCGAACTGCTCAACGAATGGCTCCTTTTCTGAGGTTTTTGTTGGGCGAGCTCCATCCCCCAGCGAGAGTGGGGTCGCGGGGGTCAATTCCGATGCTGATTGATGATCGGTTGTCGGCCGCTCCGATGACGATGTGAAGGATTCTCAAGAAGTACTGGAAAAGTGTCTCACCCCGACACGGGACCATCGCCGAGGTATTCACTGGTCCTCGACCCAGAACTCGGCCTTCAATGGCCCCAAATTGTGTATTCTCCACTTAATGTATTTGTATTTTTATGGTCATTACGTCGGTCTCTTGAGCGCCCGACTGCTGGAGGTGTGCTGACGTGGGAGGACTCCCACATGTAGTTTACTGAGTTCGAGAACTGCAGAAATTACACTGGCGCCATGCATGGCCCCGGAGAATCAGATGAGATGGGAGACTCCGCCAGGGCTACCGGAGCTGGGGTGTTCGTTGCAGGTCGAGGGAATCCGCGCGGGTTCCGCAACGCGCAGGCGGCGGCAGGTTCTGGAACCACAGCTGCTTGCACCACGCGCAATCTTCGTGTATCGTCACGGATCTTATCAACTTGAGCATCAGGAAACTCTCGAATGCGCTTGCAATGGCCTTCAGAATCGCCGGGGTCGCCAAACCCTACAAAGCTTACGGGTCGTGGAATCCAACCGTCTCGACCAGGGGAGCCGAACAAAAACACGCCAGAGTCAAACCCTCGCATTATACGCCCATCCGGAACCATCCTCCACAGCCGGTTGACTCGGCCCACTTCTGTCTCGGGAAACAGACAGATATGTTATCTCGGCAACAGCATAGGTACATTGTTTGCGGTTAAAATACCTGTTCTCACGACCTAGCTGGACAAACCCCACTCCAGGTCATTCACATACACCCATGCGTTTGAGGCAAGTTATGCGTGATGCTCACATAGTGCACATACCCCCGATAACACTGAATCTATATTTTCTCCGCACGGCAATGTGTTTAACTTTACGTTACCGACTCTGGGGAGAACTACGCCCTGCGGGCATACCCCATTTGGACCCTCCACCTCCTACCCTTCTTTCTAGTATGGGCAGGATGCGATAGGCGCTGAGATAAGGGCGCAGTGTACTGAAGAGGGTACCTCACGGACAGAACGAGTAGTGAAACAGGCAGCAAAATGTGACAACGTGCCAAATGGCTGTAGGATGGCCACGCCCTTCGATGGACGCAGAATGAGTGGAAGGATTCGCATAGTGACGGCATGGCCCGAAGTGATCGGCGAGGAGAGTGACCACCGTTAGATGAATTATATATCACAGATTGGTCTTATGGGAAACAAGTATTCATCCTGGATGTTGAAACATAAGCTCATTTGACACGGGGGATTCGCACCACCTGGGGCCAAAGTGGGGTTGTGCCAGGGGAAAGTAGGCGGTCAGCACGGTCAGGCGGGATTTCATACCGGCCTTGTTTTGTCGATGAAGTGGCGGATAGGGGTCAATACACTCGGGGGATCCGGACCGCCTGGCAATCCTGCCTTAAATTCTGAGTATGACGGCATTGATGTAGCCATGCTGATATCCCCTGAACGAACTGAAACTGCGAAGCGGCACCAACCTTGGCCGTTGCGGGTGAAGCCACTGCAGCTTGAGGTAGCATGGGACGAATGATCCTCAATGTCGTCGTGCGTAAACATCAGTTGGAAAAGCCCTACAAATGTGAGATTTGGACGTGATGCTCTGAAACTCTGGGGGTGGTATATTGGCCCCACGATGAGAGCACTGATGGGTTTCGTCCAGCTGTAACACGCAGACAGGTATTGCCAATCCGTACTACATAGATCCTCCCTCGAAGCGGATCTCCCGCTTATACTGTACCTCCAAGAAGCGTCTTTTTGATGTAAGGGCATTCTCCGCGACGAGGGCTGGATCGTACCTCGCGTCCTCCTACCGACGACCATCTGGACCCTGAGCCACCCTTCCCCGGGTAAATGAGGCTCATCATGACATTCACCTGGTGTATAAAAAGATCGGTTTCTCGCAAGGCTCTTGGAAGTTTCAGAGGCCCTTGATGCTTTGTGCTTCAAGTGCTAAACGTCGAGCTGCTGTTTGCAACGTAGGCCCGCCGCGGGGTTTCCAGCGTTTTGCGTTTTGATTGGCTGTTCCTCCACCCCGTATTGTTTTGAGTTGTCACGCAAAGATGCCGGGATTAAAACCATGCTGGTGGAGCGGGGTAATGCCGAGCGGGGTCAAATTTTGCGATCGGTTATCAGGATCTATACCTAGATCTTTGTCGACGTCTGTAGGGTTCTGGCACCACCCCTGCACCGCGTGAGTAATTTATGTAAAGCTCAGAACGGCTAGATCCGAGACTAAACTGCCATTTGGCAAAGTTCTCGCACACAAATACCCGTTGTTTAAGTCCCCATCATCGCTCTCCTCGGGCGGACCGCGGTCTTTCACCAGAGGATAAAACGTGGTTTGTCTGCTGGGCTGCCACTCAACTATGGAGTGGACAACGACGGAGTGTTTCAAGAAAGTCTACATTCACGTCCCAGTAGTCTCGAGCGAGGACCAAATCAGTCCACATCCCTTCCCGATATGGACAGGCAGGGCGTAGAAACTTGTGTGATTAGCGTTATTAACCTCGGGCTTCTTATCATTCTTCAGCATCAACGGCCATTCCGTTCACGGTTCTGGATACGATCAGTGAACATCATTCCCTGAAACAAGGAGGTTGTATGAGCAAGAGGAGAGGTGCAGGTGCAATCGCGATTTTAGGTAACTAACTGAGGTTCGTGATCGGATCAACTGAGGTGAATCTTGGGGAGATCCTGGGTGAGAGGGATGCAACCGTAGGTATAAGGTCGACCACAAAACAGGGAGGAGGGTCTGGTCGCCCAGCTCAACCTCTCAGTAACACTGTCCTCCAAACACCTCCGCCTCCCCATGAGAAACTCCTCCCCCTTTTTCGTGTATCTCCAACTGCTCTTTTGTCCTCAAGAGACCTCCGTTTCCAGAAGCCTACACCGTGATCAGTATGACATCCCCTTCTGTGCCATCGATGAACCGGACCAGTCGCAGTTACTCCCATCCAAGCTCGACCTCTCGCCCATGAATAACCTCAATACCCCGCCTGAGCATCTCGTTGACGCCGTTCGGAACCTTGAACCGTTCCTACCGACCGGGTGTGAACTGTTAGGACAGGAAGACCTGAAGATTATAAGCTCGTACCCCATCGCCGCCGGTGGCTTCGCCGATGTCTGGGTCGGGGAGAGAAACGATGGCACCGCAATCGCAATTAAATCATATAGGCGGTATTCCTCATCGACCTGTTTGTTCATCTACTCAGTGAGTGATGAGTAGTACCGCAATGCGATTTGTTCACAGGAGGTTACCTGTAGAGGCTCTATAAAGAAGCATTGACATGCAGCCTTCTCAACGACGACAAGAGTTTCGTGCCATTCATTGGGATTTATTCTACTCAGGATCACCCGTTTGCCCTCGTTTTCAAGTTCATGAATCATCTGGACCTCAGAAGTCATCTGAGAAATAACTGGGACATTGGGCGGCTGGAGCTAGTATGTTTCCATCGCCACACCGCCTTTTCCTGTTATCTCATTGCCTCGGTTCGATCCCAGTTGTTGGAAATAGCTCGCGGTCTGAGGGATATGCACAGCCACGGTATTATCCATGGAAACCTTGTGATTGTGTGTCCTACCCTCACGCCACCGCCGTGACCACCTGCTCACGCTGTTGTAGACCAATGTCCTCGTGGATGGTGATGGGCACGTTCGCATCGCAGGCCTAGGGATGGCTTTCATTCGATCCACCGCGCCAACGACAGACACAGACCAACCGCCCCACAGCACAGCCCTGGAGCCGATCAACCTTCCACGATTGGAGTCCAGTAACACCGGAGCTACAATGACAAGGGATGTGTATGAGTTCGCCGTCCTAGCTTGGGAGGTGAGCGTAGAATCTATAGCCTCTCTCGATAAACCGCTGAGTGAGATGGTTTCGTGAGGTTTTTGCCGGGCAATCCCCTTTCTCCAGCCAGGGGGTTGTGGCGGGGGTCCATTCAATGTTGAGTGGGCGCATACCGTATCGGCCTGACCATCGCGAACTCTCCGATCGTTTGTGGAAGACAATGAAGGGATGTTGGAAGGCCGACCCCGCCCAACGCAAGACAATGTCTGAGGTCGCCGCCATCATTGAGGCGGAAGTAACTTCAAGCAAACGCTCATAAATTCGAATGACACGTGGTATCCTCTCCTCTTTCATACTAGCTTTCTGCCCTGAGTCCGCGTTGTCATAGCCCGAGACTGATTCTCCGTAATATCATTCATAAGAACTTTTCTGCAATTTGACTCGGATTCAGAAAAAACGGAGCGGACATATAATTACTGGCATGGGTGTCCCCGCGCATGCTCCACTGACTTGAAAAAAAAAAGCACTTAAGAGGTACATGTGCCACGGCCGGCATGGGGCTGGCGGTCTGGTCAAGTCTAGACCCGACAAACACGGCCCCCATGCTACGAAATTTCCGAGGGACGCTGAAGTGCTGACTCCACGTTGCTTCTTCCAGGCGTTACACTGCAGTCAGATACGCGAAAGCAAACGTGGGCTTGTGACGAGTTGTGTGGTTTTGTCGATGTATCCCAATCTTCCGAGCCCTGGCTGAGCGTGGCCCTCCGTTCACGGGTGTGAATTTGATCGGGCATTTGACGTGAACCCTCAGGGTGATTAGCTTAGAGGAAAAATCGTACGAAAAATCACACGTAAGCGGATGCTGTGTGCATCTTTAAAATGGAAGAACAAATGTGAATTTATTCCAGTATTGCGCCCTAGTCACTGACTTTGACGTTTAGACACATCGGTTCCGCATGGGATGTCAGCCACTGGCGGTCAACAATCATCAATAGCCATCAACGCTGCAATGTCCCAAAGGTCTCACACTTGGTGGAAACCAACAATCGAGCGATGACTCGAGTCGCCTTAGAATGGCACCAGGTTACCGATGCCGATGACGAATCAATGACACACAATACTGCATGATCTGTGATCTGTCGTCTGGTTGCGGTGAACCGTCGATCTGCTTCGCCTATCATCAAAGATATCCCATCCCACTGTCCTTTGCTTCCTACAGGTTTCATGAATAAATGAGTGCATGCAGCGAGGATCCGAAACACACCTTTTGTATGGGACCATCTTGAGCGTTCTACGTGAAGTAGCGTACACTTCGGGGGAGCAAACCTGGAAATGTGATAGTGACATATGTCTCGCTATGACATGAGATCCCGTTGAAAATGCTTCCCTAGAACGCGAGACCTCGTCTAAATGATCCGATTGACTGTGAGTCTTGAAGCGTTTGTAAAGCACTGTCGAAAGATGGGAGGATGAGGCATGGATGGTAAAGTGGCCGGAGGTGGGGAGGTAGTGTGAGACATCTGGGGAGGTACTGAGAACGGTGAAATGGGGCGGCCAGAACAACTAAGCCAGGGAGTGCCATTGGAGAGCACAACAACAGGGACAGGCGCAAGGGTCTAGGAATATGCCCGTTCCCCTGTCATTGAAGTTACGTGGTGGCCCGCGGCAAGGTAGTGAGAACGGGTAGACAAGGGGGGTGGAGATGGTGACAATGATCACGTGCATTCATTTTGGACTCCCTCGTGTGAGCGTCGTCGGGTGGCTCCCCGTCAGCTATTGTGTAAACCTCGGAGGCGATCAGGGACTCGGTTACTCAACTTGTGCTGGGTGCATTCGTACGGTTTCGGCCCGGTTCCAGTGGCTGGGGTCCTCGTGTCTATGTCGTTTGAACAGTATCGAACCATACGAAACCCTAATGCCTCGCAGAAAAGTCTGATATGACCCTGCGGCGTCGGTGATCGGACCGCTTCCCGCTTGTGGCAAATTACAGTCTTGGCAGATGGCAAAGGTTTCTGAGTCCGAAAGAGGGTGAAGACGCCTCGCTATCCTGGTGGCTACGCCCGGCTGAGAGTGTGGAGGATCGGTATTCCCTTACGCCTTTGCGTATCGTGAACGGATTGAAGCGAGCAACGCAGGACCACCCGGCCGTGCCGGCCCACCGCAGGAAAGCGCCATAAATCGAGGGCGTGTGAGTTCTGGAGTTGCGAAAAGCATCTGAAATTGATCTCCAATCTCATTCAGTTCGGCTCCCTGTCATCTGCGTCTGACCCAACGCTCATCTAAGTCCCCGTTTACGTCACTGTAGAAAAAAGGTTAGGTGAGTCGACGTTTTATGCATCTCATGTACTATAATACGAGATTTACCATTTCGTTAACTGTCTGCGTCTCCCTTCTCCTGTTTTCGGCACCGAATCGGTCTTCGATCGATCTTCACCTTCGTCCGTTCGGACATTCACCACCAAAATCTTTAAGTTGCTGTAAAAAAAACCAACTCAACGAAGGTTTGATTGATCAACTTTGCGCTCACCCCCCGAGCCGTGGCGCAGAGCGTGTACACATTGTGTATCTTTGAATGCTTGGCGCCAGTCAACCCATTATTGAGAGCCGATCGGTTCCGGGGCCGCGCCACGGAAAAATCGATACACGTCCACCGCCGCCACGGCAGGCGCTATGAAGGATGTGAACGCGCAGCCGGGGCCGAGACGGTCAATCTTGGGATTTTCGGGAATGGTACTCATGAACCCCGAGCCATTCCGGGAAAATAGGCGCAGAGACGCTGAGAGAATTGAAAATCAGTGTTATGACACTGGCAACGAACCAACTCTAGCCTCCAAACCTCCTGGTTGTTCCCGTCCTCTGAATTTTGGATGATTCATAGATGGGGGAGAGGGAAGGGTGCTCGCCCAATGGACGACACCAACCGAGACGATTGTATGCCACGTTTCCTCGTGAACTCCCTGCCGACGAGCTTCGATAGAGTGAACATATTACGGTTAACTTAGAATGCTGGCACTCACAAAGTACGTGGGCAGCCGGCTCGACGTGTAGGATTTGATCACAGCCGCGGTCCCGCCATGCCTCTCGGGGACCCAAATATCCGCGGATCCACCGGCGTTGACAGGATGTGGCGAATGATATTCAAGTCGTCTTGTCCCGCAGTTGGCGACCGCCCGGTAAGAAGTATTTGAGGCAACAAAGAGAGTGAGTCAGGTGCTTGGGTAATATATCGCAATCGATCACCGTGACTGGTGGGTAGTCAATCTATAGGGGAGGGGTCCTAAGTTGTCGGGTGCATCCGCAGCGCGTAAGGGGCCATAATACTCCATGCTGTGAATCATGAACGTCTTGGCGAGGGCGTTTGGCCAGCGTGAAGTGCGGGGAGACGTGAAAGAGCGTAGACGCCCTCAGATGCGCGCGGAAAGCTCGGCCTACTGGGAGTGCACAGCCACCGTGCTGAAGCGCCGGCATTGACCGGCGGGGCACGTTTGTTTTTTTAGTCAGCATCTATTTCTCACACACGCTACGTCGTAAAACGGCAAGACGCGATAGGACCCTCCCATACTTTGACAACATGGACGGACCGGGGAACATAAAGGAACACAAATCGTTCTGGACACACCCAGAGGGGGCAGAGGCCTGAGCCCTTCGCCATAAGGGGGGACATGGGGGGGCATGTTTCTGGGTTTACGCCTGCAAGCCGGGGTTGTTTGATCTCCCGGGACTGCGTGGTGTGGAAATCGGATGACTGTAAAACCAAGTAAGGCGTAATACAAGGTACAGTGATACTCGTGCAATAATGCCATAACGGGTGGTGTGGGTCGTGGTGCTACGCCAGAGTCACTGAGTCCCAGGAGATATCTCCATTTTCAATACTCGCAATCGTATTCAATCCGAATCCAAACATACAAGAAAACTCCTATACCGGTTTCCCGAACACTAGGCTTTCATATTGCAGCGTGCTGTATGTAGTGGGACCGACTACGAGTGGGACGGCACGGCGATATTGGTGTGAGCTACCGGGCATCGACTCGCCAAAGAAATCTACCCGAGAGCCGGGCTTACCCTCTTTGCTTGAAACGGCAACGCCGGGTGTGTACTCTGGAATACGTGTACTAATAAACCACATTGCAAATGATCGGCCGTTTTTTGGATTTCCAAAGTACGGTTACCGGCTCACATACGCAACCTTTTTTGTTCTTTTGTGCGCGCCATTTGGGATCCGAAGAGCCTGATGGTGCAAGAGAAGGCGAGGAGGCTGCGGATTCGTCCCCAGATCGAAAAACACTGAAGATATTTTGAAGAGATGATACGTTTATGGTTCATCCCACCTACGATAGATATAAGGCGGACCATGGACAGTAAGGAGTGGTACAGCACCCCCGCCCGCCCCCCGCCGATATGTCCCACCACAGGGACTCACTCACCCGCCTTTTCACGTCCCTTCGCCGCCTTTCCCATCTCAGGGGTCCACTCGAATGGATCGATGCCCCCTCAACCACCACCGATGCGCTCGACCAATTCGGGCCACTAGAGATCGACATAGACCCTGATACCCTACGCGTACACTCCTTCGACCTTGTTCTTCGCCTTCAAGAATCACTTCCAGCCGATTGCAAGTGGTTGGATGAAGCAACCATACAAGTCGACGGGGAGTTCCCTAAAGCCGCCGGTGGTACCGCGAACGTCTGGGTCGGCATTATGGGTGTCCGTAAGGTCGCGATCAAATCTTACAGATGTTATTCATCTTCGGACTGGTTGCCGAACTACGTGGTAAGCTACACCCGCCTGTCATCGCATGTGCTCTGTCGACTGAAGGTATATCAACAGAGATTCTACAAAGAGGCACTGGCATGCAGTCACCTCAGACACCATAACATCGTCTCGTTTATCGGGATGTACTCTACTCCTGAACATCCATTAGCCCTCGTGTTCGACTTCATGGACCATAACCTTGGAGCGTTTCTCGGGAGCAATAAAAATGCCAGGAGACTTGAACTGGTACGTTCCCATCCTGTTGCATCAGCTATCCACGATTTCACCATCCCGAGGCCAGTTGTCCGACATAGCACACGGTGTGGAATATATGCACAAACTGAAAGTAATTCACGGGGACATCACGATCGTATGTCACTTCTTCCATCCGCAACATGATCATAGGCTCACATTTGTCCAGACGAATGTTCTTGTCGACCCCGATGGACGCGCCCGCGTCGCAGGTCTCGGAGCAGCGTATACGGCATCCCTCATCCCTGGCGTAGACCTCAACGAGACCTTCGAAGTCCACGACGCTGCTCCGGAACTCGCCCACCTCCAACACTCTGGGTCGGCAAATATCAGACCAACGAAGGAGAACGATATGCACGCGTTCGGTGCTCTGGCTTACGAGGTCAGTCCAGTTTCTACAGTATCTCATGAACAAGCTATTCAGCGGAGTGTCATTTCCTTAGGTGTTCGCTGGGAGAGCTCCGGTTTTTGACGAGAATGAGGTCACAGGAATTCGTCCGAAGCTGAGCAGTCGTCGATCACCCCGCCCCAATCACCCTGAGCTTTCCAACCGCGTGTGGGAGATGATCAAAGGGTGTTTAGAGTGTGCCCCGTCTCGGCGAAGAACGATTACGGAGGTCGTCGCTGTCCTGGACGCGGAACTGAACTCCAGCCGGTTGTGAATCATGTATCAGTTTTCTTTGTGTACATCAGGGTTGTTGGAGCGATTGAGTCAGCTCCGAAATTCTAGTCCCGTGCCTTTTTCCTAACAAGTGCTTGAGAATTTACCTGATTACCCGCGTGCATCGGAAGAACCTTCTCGCTAGGTTAGAAAATCCCAAGTGTGAGAATCACGAGCATCCCAACTCAATGTACGGCCCCAAAGAAACCAGGTCAACACACTCCGAGACGGGCTGCGGATCCAAGTCCCACCAAACGGCTGCAACTGGCTAGTGGTAATCAAGCAAACACCGAACGCGACCATAGCGCTCGAGACATCGATAGGTTGTACGAGCCCAAATTGGCAGGTGACAGGCGCTGCATATGAGCTGGGCTCTGACGACGACTCACCTGTCAATCGGATTGGCGCTCCTTTACCTGCTACTCTCATCTCGCAGCACATCAAGGATGTTTCTCGCCTTCCCTGGGCTGTACCAAACGAGTTCTTATCTACCAATCCACCCATTCATGCCTCCATCTATCTATCCATCAATCCGTCCACCCATCCATCTGTCAATTGTCCTCCGACATTGGGGAGGGTGGATGCTAACAACTGCCTCAGGAAATATCCGAGGAACAACCAGGAGATCGCTATGGCTAGTGCGTTTCCATTGTCGTACCCTTCGCTTCCGGCGTCTCTGGGTCTCTGGGTCAGCTGTTGGGAGTAGCACAGGGTTTGATGAACGTGGATAGCTCTGGTATCCCTCACGGAAATCTCAAGGTCGTTTGACTCTTCCCCTTGTCCTGGCACGCTCAAATTCCTCTAGAAAAATGCCATTGTAGATGGCGACGGTCACACCCGCATCGGAGGTCTAGGAGCACCCTTCATTCCGTCCACCACTTCGATAGTGGACACCGACAATCCGATCTCGTGCTTGTTTGGAAAGAAGACGATCGACTCGGTTTTGGAATGGATTTTGAGTTGATTTTTGAGTCGAAGCGTCGAGTTCTCCATTCAAACCCTTCTGCCCGACTGAGTTGCTCGGTAGACGGATTGCTGATGGATGTAGATCGATTCTTCTGCGGAGAAGCCCCGGAACAACTGACGCGAAGCCCCAAAATATACACCCCTGAGGTCTTGGGTTAGGAAATGAGTACAGCATTTGCCACTTGATAAGTCGCTGAACGGGCCGCACCGACCAGCGGCAAACACAATCCGCCTGCCTCCGTCCCGACGCCTCGATGGCACAGCTTACCTGATTAGGTGGAGCCGGATCAACCCGATTACTTTTCCCCCTGCCCCCACCCTCTCTCTCTCCCTGTGCGCGTTTGGGCCATTGGGCTGATTTTTCGAACCTCCAACAGCTGTTCCGCTTTGCGTTGAAATGGATCGGGAACATTCGATCGGCGGAACACGACCCGGGGGAACGGTTCTTCTCTGACTCTTCCGTTTCGCTGGGTTGGAAAACCGAACCGAAAAATCACATGCGTTATTCGGGCCGTGTGGGGCTGGAACCCGAGTATAAATTTGCGGGATTCTGATCAAATCTGGGTCCCTTTCTTTCCCACCTGTTGCTCGGCCGGCACGCAACTTGTACTCACACCTCGAGGATATCCACGTCACAAGGACGACATTCGACTGATACACCCCACTCCTTCTTTGCTGGATTCCAAACTATGCCGATTGTCACGCCCTTGACCAAGTTATTGAATATACGTGTGTGAGTCAATCCTTGGCGCCTCTCCGTGGATTGCTTATTTGACGATTCATGGTTGGGTTTGTAGGCCTGTCGTGCAAGGTGGTATGCAATGGTCCGTTCCCCCATCCCCTCCGCCTCAATTGACACGCTGACAAACCGCTTGTGCTACCACCTCTGTCCCCATAATGCATCATACGTGTCGATCCAGGGTTGGATTTCCGGAGCTAGCAGCTGCAGTTTCAAACGCGGGCGGTCTCGGAATCCTCACAGCCCTCACTCAACCAAACCCAGAGGCTCTCCGCGAAGCGATCAGGAAGACTCGAAAGTTGACCGATAAGAACTTTGGTGTCAACATCACCTTGTTACCATCGATCAATCCCCCGGATTATGAAGGATATGCGAGAGCGGCAGTCGAGGAAGGTGTTAAAGTGTTTGAGACGGCGGGGAACAATCGCGAGTTTTTTCTTTGTTTTTGGCTTCCCTTTTTCGGTGGGTTTTGACGGTGGAGCAGCTGGACCACTCATCAAGTTCTTCAAGCAGAACGGATGCATAGTACTGCACAAATGTGGGTACCCCTCGTGACATATGCGCCTATTGGTGGCAGATATAGGGCCATTTTTGGTGCGGGACTGAAACGCTGACCCCACGTTGCTTCCACCAGGCACTACAATCAAACACGCGAAGGTAAGCGACGGCTGGTAACGTGGTACACTTCACCGGCACCAACCGCTATGCCCATTTTTCGACTTAGTCTGCTGAGAGGATGGGTGTCGACGTTATCAGTATCGATGGGTTTGAGTGTAAGTTCCCCGCTACGGACACCGCTATGTTCCCCGGACGTGCGATTGAATTGGTATTCTGTAGGTGCGGGACACCCAGGGGAAGAAGATATCGGTGGCCTTGTTCTGGTTTGTCGCAGCGCATGAATCGACTCATGCGATGCTGACAATTTATAGCTTGCGCGTGCGTCACAAGAACTCAAGACCCCTTACATCGCTTCGGGAGGATTCGCTGATGGACAAGGATTGGTGTCCGCGATGGCACTGGGTGCTGCTGTGGGTTTGTTTAACTTTGATCGTCGTCCCCGACTGTAGCTGACTGTCCGATGGTCCGTATCAGGGTGTGAATATGGGTAAGTGTTGGACGGATTTCGTAGTATCGAGGCCTCATCTCCTTGCCCCATTCAGGCACACGGTTCATGTGCACTGTTGAGAGGTGCGTGCGTTGACCCGCTTCGAACGGTGGACCGTTGGGGGTTGACGTCAACTGTCCGCAGTCCGATTCACCAGAACATCAAAGAGAAGATCGTGTCCTCGTCGGAGCAGGCACGTAGGTTCAACCACTCACCTTGGAACACATCATGGCTTACCTTGCGATATAAAGGATACTGTGCACATATTTAGGAGCCTCAGTAATACCGCCCGAGTGTACAAGAGCAAGGTTTCGCAGGAGGTTGTTCGACTGGAGCGTCGACCACAAGGAGCCAAATTCGAGGAACTCAGGGATCTAGTCTCCGGTGCTCGTGGTCGTGTAAGCCAGTCCATACCGTTCATCAGGAGAAGTCACTCCCTAAATCCCTGTACAGGTCGTGTATGAGATCGGCGACCCAGACTACGGGGTTTGGTCCGTTGGGGTCGTCATGGGACTTATCAAGGACATCCCAACTTGTGAGGAATTGTTGAAGAGGATCGAGAACGAGGCTGAGAGCACGATTGAGAGGCTGAATAGCATGTCTGGCGTCAGGGCCAGACTTTAAGGAAGTCATACTCGTGAACCTCCATATGGACAGCGGTTCGTGAGTGTGGTTTGGGCGGTGCTTTCGTTAGTGCGACCTGATGTGTTCGGAACATGTACGCGATGTTATTGTATTTTCACCCTGTTCCTGGGTTTCGCCGAGAGGTTCGAAGCGGGTCACCACGTCGAATAAGGTGGGCGTTTGTTTTGGAGGAATCAACTGATCGTCCCATCGATTTCCGAAGGAAATTGCCCCGGTGACACGTTCGTGAGGGCGCCAGGAACGACCAGCCAGCCCTGTTCACATAAGGTTTGTCAACGCAACGCGGCACCCGGAACACGTGGGTATCGTCCCTGTCCCCATACACGTAAGTACGCCGCCCGAGGGTGGAAACACTCCGGACATCGTGCAATGTTCTCAGTATGCAGCAAAGCCGTGCAAGTCCCGCTCAGATATAACCAGATTGGGATCCGTGCTGTCAGCTGGGCCGAGATCCCGCCCTAGGTTTTCCCACCCAGCGACAGGTCTCGGAAAAAGCAGATCGTGGATTAGATATTTTACGATACGACGCGACGAGGCCCGAAATCCGAGTCCCAAGGGATTGCATGAAAAAAAAACGGCAGAGTTCGCTTTAAGTTGGTTTGTCGGAATGAGCAAAGCAAGGGAAGCAAGGAGAGGAGGATTCAAGAAGTGATAGTCCAGATTCATTTGTGAACGAAGGCATGGTATGTAAGACGATGAGCGTAGGGGGGAGGATGGTCCATCATCAGAGGAGAGAGATCACATGAAAGGAGGGAGGGAGAGAGAAAATCGAATCACGAGGTCGTGCTTAGAAGAGGTAGGCGAACACTCCGACACCAGTGAACAAGGTAAGGAAAGCATCGGCCACGATCGAAAGAGCGGACGAGGTCAAGCCGGAATTGTCACTATTAGTATCCGAGGTGGAAGTCGGGGTGGGAGGCGAGGTTCTGGGGGTTGTGGAAGTTGTGGGAGGGAGGATGGCCGTCGATGGGCCTGCACGAGTGGTCGTGGTTGGGGTGGGTGGGATGAAAGTGGCGGTCGGATCATCCGTGTTGGTATTGGTGAGCGAGGGTGGGAGGCCGGAAGAGCCGATACGGCATTTGGGGCTGTCGTCAGAGTCACGGAAGCATTGAGCACCGGGCGCTGGACGCAAAAAAAGAGTCAAGTACTGGTCAGGTGACCGTGAACGGGGGTGTACACGTACGGCAGCAGAAGTCTTCTCCAGGACAAAGAACATATCCGGGGGTAGTGCATTCAGGAGGACCAGTGCAAATTTCGCCAGTCGGGCAGCATCCGCGTTGACCATCAACCACGGCACACTCGTATCTGCACTCGACCAGAATCAGAAGGGTGATCTCAGAAGTGGAACCCGTTTACGGAAGCCGTTACCCTGGATCACAGCATCCTCCACCGTCGCAACAGGTCTGGCCGGGCTCACAGCAAGAGTTTCCTTCGCAGCCCCTGTCGCCGTTTGGACAGCATCCGGTGGAATAACAGAAGGAACCGGCTTTGCAGCATCCTGGGGCAACATGAGTCAGGTACAGCGAAATCGAGGTGGATCGCGGATCGCTCTCACCATCTCCTTGGCAGCAAGAAGCACTGAGCGGGCAACATCTGTGTGAAATGTTTCCGGATTTAGTATACCGCACATCAGCCATCAAACGCGCTCATCGTTCACAAACGACACGCAAATTGCCACAACAGAAACGCGTGTTGAAGGGGGACAGCAAAGAGAAAAGAAAAAACACTGACCTTCCGGCTGGGTTGGTGCACTCTCCGTAACCGCTAGGGCATCCGCTCTGCCTGACCATCAAGAGACCACGGATGAGGCGGAGGTTATCGGCCCCATCCCTGCCCTGCAACTTGGACTTGGACGGCCTCAAGGCCGTCTTTGGGTTATAGTTTGCGAGGACCTCAGGCTTGGCGAACTGAGAGACGACGGCGTTGGCGGAGAGGAGACAGAGGAGGGTTGTCCAGAGCAACATTGCTGTTCAGTGGGTGGGGGTGTGCGATCGCGGAGGGGGAAGGGTGCGGGGCTACCTATGCAGGGACTGGGGAAGCAGCGAAGGGCCAGGAGGGGAAGAAGGGGGGGGGGTTTATATACTGCACTCGAGGGGTGGGCAGGTCCGACCCGTACACGAGCTGTCAATGTTTTCCTCCCACAGTTCAATGCGAATGAGCGCCCATCATCACACACGCGACGGTGACAATCCGACCCGTGTGTTGTTCCGATCCCGTTCGGTCGCACACCTCCCGCAGACATGAGGCTCGGTGGCTTGTCATCGCTCAGACATGCAAAGGCTTTTGGGTGGTCGCTCAGTGTGGATGCCCGCCCTTTATGAGGGACGCGCTCGGGTCTTCCAGACGGCCTTTCCCCTGCTGCTATTGTAGGTGGCTGTGGAACAATGGAAAATTGAGAACTGAAACGCGAATCATCAAAAGCCAGCGGCGCTCCATCTTATGTCCGTTTCCGTCAGGCACGGCCGTCGTAAAAATATATCAGGAGTGCCAAGCAACAGGGTGACAGAACGCCAAGAACAAGTCAGCTGGCGAGGCAAAACACAGGATATGCATTCTTAGTGCCTTGACAGCCCCTCACCTGTCAAAACCATCAATCTTATCTTATGTACAGGCTCATCTTCGGATCTTTATTCACACATATGGGGTTTGGAGGGCCTGCTGATGAGTCCGCATTCGCACACCACATCGATTTGCACCCGGCCCGCTCATCAGTCATTATCTCTCGAACGGGAAATTTCTCGAGTCAAGTCCGCTATCGATAGGAGGGGACACAGCCAACGGTTGACCAGAAACCGTGATCGTCGGATAGACACATCCAACACGGCCGCCCAATGTCGTTGCAACGTCAGAAACAAAGCAACGGCTGGAGAAAAACACTGCCGCGTTGGGGTCGGACAATGGCGCGGATATAAGTAGTGAAGGAGGAGGATTGGAAGCCCTCGCCGTTACATACCGCTCATCTGATTGATTACTCGACGTCATCGGTCCCGATAAATTTCAATGGAAGGGTTCAACGTTCAAATTTCAGCGGTTTCACCCGGCCGCCCTGGGTAGATCGCAAACATCATATGGAGGTGGGCAGACCACCCCACTCGAAAGCAACGTCCTGGCCGTAGGATCCCGAACTGCGTCCGAACCACTATACGAAGAAACGAGGACATCAGCAAACACTCCCAAGGACCACCACGTGGCCTACTCACAGGAGGGTTCGCACCGCCTCCGGTAACACGCTACCGCTCGATTCGTCCACCTTCTCGATCCCTGGCAGCCCGTCTGCCCGCGTTGGACCCGTGTTCAAAATAAACACGGGCTTCTTCAGCTCGAGCGCGTGTTTAACGATCCGGAACGCCGAGTAAGTCGCGAGCGTCGTGCCGATCACGAACAGTCTATCGCATTCCTCTACATCTCTAAACCTGGATGGAGGATGATAGGTGATCATATAGAGTGGGATAGGAATGGTGCCCACGATCTGTCCTTTATTGAATTGTGTATCGATTCTCCGAAGAATATGACGTCCGGCTTTAACTATAAGGTGTTAAGATCGGCGAAGAAAACCATCAGATCTTGATCAGTAGCTTACCACTGAGTTGATTTTCTCCTCTGCCAGACATCCCCGACAGTTAGGGACGATGAATTCGTCGTACGCGACCCCTTCGAGCACAACCTGCCTAGCATTAGCCATCGGTAATCCATTCTCAACAATCCATACACCTACATCACCATCAGGGTTCGTTCTAGGTTTCTGTCCCGTCCTCTCAAGTTCATCCGCGAACTCCTTCCACCCGGGATTGCTCTCCGAAAGCATATTCTGAAACTCGTCTCGATCGAACGCGTGTCCATACTGACAATGCACCCTCTACGGACACGTGAGTTCTCACCCGCGAGGAGTCGAGACCGACATACAAACAGAGTTCCGTGCAACTCGAGAATGTGGTTCCTGATCTTCGAAGTATCCCAGAACGGTCGTAAAGCTTTGGCGTGTAACCCGTCCACGTTCTGGGTAATTAGTCGTTTGAATATCGAACTGTGTATGCCGGCCGCGATGGCGGTGTGGGATGTGTTTGGTATCGCGTCTCGGACGGGTGGGTATCCCAAATACGAACGAAGCCTGAATGTAAGAAGGGTCGAGTTATGAAGGCCCGGAGTGACGTAGGCCTATCATGAGTACCAATATCGTTTCCTGGAAAGTGGAGTAGGGTGAGAACGGCGCACAGTTCAGAGAGATATGCATCACTCACCTGAATGCCACACCCTTCTCTCCTTTGTCAGCCAATTCTTGGTACTATTTCCTTCCGCGCTCAACGATAATCAGACGACGAATGCTTGCCCGGCGTACCAATATCGGTCTACACGGTGACGGGTCAATTCCACATCGCCTCTCGCAGACCCTCTCACACACTCACTTGTAATTAGGATTGATATACCGGCCATGGTCGCCTCTGTACGCGCGAATCCCGGAGTCAACGCTCACGCCAGCTCCAGTGAGAACAACCGTCCCCGTGCTCCCACCGAGGAAATCTACCAGTCGTTCAATCGTCTCCGTGGTGGGTAGTAGTTTGGGCGTGTAGGTTCCATTGAAGGTGATGTTCGGGATGGAGATCCGCATCGAAGTCCCGAGCCTAGGCTCCTACCCAAACCGTCGCGTGAACGGACAGGCCAAATCCGATCGGGGTGAGGCAAGGAGTGCTTGGGGATATTTCCTTTTTCGGTGACTTACGTTGGGCCTTATTCGTTCACGGACGGCAAGACACATTGTGCGAATCGAGGGACGGGATATTTTTTTTACATACTACGTTTGAAGCCAATCGCTCATGGGGCGTATCAAAGAGACGAATTGAATATGAAAGGAAACACTCCCGGTCCGGTTAATCCCCGGTTGCCCCATCGAGCGGCTGGAAAGGAGTCGGGCTCCGGGGAGGATCCTGGAGTCACGCAATATTCTGTTTATCGAAGGTCGTATGGACAGCAGCCGGATACTCGGAAATAGGCCTCAGCTAGTGCCATCCTTCTACGACGGATAGTCACCCACTCATTGACGGTAATCCATTATCATCGCCCGCCCTTTGGATTGGCTACCCTATCCTTCAAGGCAGTTTTCGTCTTATATGTCATTGTGGAGGCAGCGCCACCCCTTGAATGGATATCGACACCGGTGTGGCGGACCTCCAGGTTGGTAACTGTAATTGATGTAGGCAGGAGAAAATGATCGAAAGCGGGTGGGACAAACGCCGAGGGGCGGCGTTCGCGACGGCAACGAGGACAAGGAAGATGATGATGGCTTTTGCAAGCGTGAAGAAAAGGATGATAAAGGTGACCGGTCGTAAGAAGGCGCCGGGCCTGGGGATGAAAGATTTGGGATAAGGACGAAGGAGTGCCTGCGCTGGGTAGAGGGCTTTATATACCCCCAGATACAGCATCCAATGTTCTGTGGCCGCCACTGGGCCTCCCGTCCCACGCAAGCGGGTGATTCATCACAGCGTGGGTGAACTCCTGATGATGATGGAAAAGATTGAGTGCGGGACTCGCGATCCGGCTGAGTCTGATTTGGTGACCAAATCCCCGAACCACACACCGATTTTCGTACAGAAGCGAACACACAACACTTTGCCTTTCGTCCACTTTCGTGTGCAAAGGACTGTGCGTCAGAAAGTGGGCTCTGTAATCCGCAGGAAATTGAGGCACGAAGCCATGGTCCGACACAGTCCCGATGGAGGGATCTCGTAGTTCTTTCCGAAAGTGGACCCTGCTTTGCCGTCGCATGCGGCCGCACGCTTTTGACACTTATGTACAGTAGTTCATGGTTCGTCTTAACACCGAAAGTTATTTTTGACGACCCTCACTCGAACGTTCTCATTTTCTTCTCAAATTTGGGCGGGCTGTCTAGCCAGATACCTAATCTATATAACGAGACTGAATTTAGAGTAGGGATAGGGTAGGAGCCCATCCCACAGCCTTCAGACCGCAATCGTGCCGAACCCGTGCCCAATCAATCATTTTAACAGCGTCACATGTCACCGTCACGCGTCCCGTCCACGTCACCGTCACTCTCTTCGTCAGAAGCACTCTGTCCTACGTTGTTAGATGTTCGCTCGCAGATCTCCAGTAGGAGGCTCACCTTGTCCTCGTCAGCTATAACATTTGTAGGGTAAGTTGGCTTGGATCCAGCCTTCTTTAATTGCCCAAGGAGAGGCCGTTTCCCCTTTGGTTTTGGTAACCCTTTCCACGCCTGAACCTCATTCTCCCATTCTTCGTGTCGCGCAACGTTCCAAGCTTTCCTCGCCTCTTCACCCTTCTTCCAGCCTTCCATTGCAGTTTTGTATCTTTCCATCACATTCTTCCGCTTCTCCTTCTCAAGTTCCTGTTGTGCCTTCTCCTCCTTCTGTAACTTGATCTCGTTGAAAACTTCGTCCTCAGTCATCAATCGTGCGTGTCCTCCCCTCAAAGCCCCTTTCTCACTCTGACCCCTCTTCTCCTTTGCTTCCAACTGACCATGAACACGTTCAACATAGGCTTGTTGTAGGATAACCGAACTCTGTAGCCCAGCAACGACACCCTTGTAGTGAGCCTCACGCAAGGTGAGATCGTGTAACGCCTTCATCAACGCCTTCTCTCGGTCCGTCTCTGGGTTTTCCAAGAGGTTAGCGAGACGAACCTTGATTGGAGAGATGATGGTGGTGGTTACTGGTGGCCGGTGGGCAGACGCTTTGATTGGCGAGGTGCGTGTCAGATACCTCAGTTCAGGATCCTCGAGCTGATGGATTGTGTGATTGATGAGGTCAGTCACATCGCTGTGGGCCTGTTGGCCAGATGAGCAGGGACGTCGGTCCAGTTCGGAAGGTGGGTGCAGTAGGTCTCGGAGTGATGCGGCTGCGGCACGGATGGGGGTCGGAGGAGTGAGTGGAAGGGGTCCTTCGAGTGATGTCTCTCTGCTTGGGGCTGTCAGGGCCACTCTTCACCCTAAGCTCTACTGCGCCAAAGGTGGAGTCAACCGGAGAACAAATCAATCCGGAGACAAACCACAACCACAACAGCTTTTAGTGGTCGCTTCTTCCGGTAGGTGTTC
>Ga0307517_10000970_pt1 | contig 48633 bp, 42 predicted proteins | sample 23_EM_MG_FD_194515 | JGI IMG/M metagenome (GOLD analysis project Ga0307517, IMG submission 194515) | Populus trichocarpa ectomycorrhiza microbial communities from riparian zone in the Pacific Northwest, United States - 23_EM | ecosystem: Host-associated > Plants > Roots > Unclassified | place... | reverse complement strand
TCAGGCTGACGTTGCCGCGCTGGCGTGGCAGGCAGTGCTCGATCTGCGCAAATTGCGCTGGGGTGATCTCCATTGGCTCAGTGTCTTCGGAGATCGCATCCTACGCAATTAGTGTTAACAGGCCCTAGCCGACATGTCCCAGGTACGCTCGGCTCGGCGGCGGCGTGCAGGGGTGTAGTCAGGCTTCCGGATCGTCCATGAGTTCTCGGACTTCCTGCGCGCAGCGGCAGGCGACCGCGATCTTCGCGGCCCATTGGAGCGCGTCCTCCCGCGCGGGCACCTCGATGATCGAGAACCCACCGATCACGGCTTTGGTCTCCGGGGACGGCCCATCGGCGACCACACCATCGGTGCCAACGATGCTCGCTCGCTGCCGCTCAAGCCCGCCGCCATGGATCCAGACGCCAGCGTCCTTTGCCTCTCGTACCACCGCATGCGATGCCTCGCCGACGGCTGGCCACTCGTCATCGGGAATATGAGCCATTGCGCCGTCATCGAACGAGATCAGATACCGCGTCACTGCGCTGCTCCTTTTCCGGCGCCCAGTCGGGCCGCCTCTCACTGGTTCCACGGCCACCGAGCCGTCTGTCTACTCTGACGGAACGCGGTCCAGCGCCAAGAGCTGGAACGGCCGATTGCGGGTGGTCCGAAGTGCGTGATTGCGAACGCTCCAGGCGTGGTCGGTGTCAAGTTTCGCCGCGACCTATCTCTCGATCTGCCCGTACTCCGGTTTCCCGCTGCGCGCAAGCCGAAGGTAGGTCGCGCCCTTGTCGCTCGTGGCCGACTCAATTGGTTTGAGCGCCATCGGAACGGTGCCGCTGCCAAACAGCCGCTTGCCGGAGCCGAGCATCACCGGGAAGATGAACAGCCGGTATTCGTCGATCAGGTCGTTCTCGAGAAGAGTCTGGAGAAGTTCCGTACTGCCCCATGTCTGCAGGGTCTGCCCGGGGTGCGCTCGCAGACTCCGGAGTTCGCTGAGCACGTCGCCCTTGACCAGGCGGGAGTTGTTCCAGGCGACTTGTTCAAGCGTGCGCGAGACCACGTACTTCGGCCGCGAGTTGAGTGCAGTCGCTATCGGGTTGTCGGGGTCCGTGACCTTCGGCCAGTAATTGGAGAAGATGTCGTAAGTCTTGCGCCCGAGCAGGAAACCGTCGGCGTCCGCCAGTCCTTCTGTCACCAGCCGCCCCATGACGGGGTCCGAATAGGGGCCCTGCCAGCCTCCATGCAAGAAGCCACCCTCGGGGTCCTCGTCTGGGCCGCCGGGCGCCTGCATGACGCCGTCCAGGGTCAAAAATGCATTCACGATGATCTTGGGCATATTTGCACCTCCTTCCTGAACGACGAACCAAGACCGCTCGAATCGACACTCGTCCTGGGGTGAAGCGCAAATTCTTGGCAGGATGCTTATCGTCGCTCAACTACGCTGCAGAGGGCCGGTAGAGTCGAGATGTGGCGCGGTGGCTGTAGGTCTGAGCATCGCTGTTGCCGCCCCTTTCGGTTGGCGGTGCCCTATGAGCCAGACCATGGCTCCGTTTCCACATCCCGCTCATCGAACCGGACATGCAGATCTCCCGCATCCGGCTCTCGGACAAGACCTCACGCTTTCGCCCACGGCTGGTCGCTGCCTCGCGCTGTCAAGCGCACGAGCCCGAAGTGCCCGTAAAGATGTGAGAGTGGATAGCTCCCGCCCTTGCGCCGCCTGACCTTGTACTTGTTGCGCAACCACCGGCGCAACCGCGGAGCGGTGTAGTTATCGAGTGCCCGATACGCTTGGCTGACCGTACCTACTTGGAAGTAGTTCGCCCAGCCGCGCAACGCGCGGTTCAACTTCGCCACCGTCTCCGTGGTCTCTTGCCAACCCGTCTTCAGGTCGGTCAGGTCATGGACCTTCTCGACCATGCGGCGGATGCTCTTCTTCGACGGCCACATGCCCAGTCGGGCCTTGCCGGTCGTCTTCGAATACATCCGCCCGAACGTGTAACCCAGGAAGTCGAACTGTCCTTCCGGGACCTTGCAGATTCGTGTCTTCTCCGCGTTGACCGTCAACTTCAGCTTGCCCATGATCTCGCGCATTCGGGTCAGGGCCTCTTCGGCCTTGCCCTTCCTGCACAGGATCACGAGATCGTCGGCGTAGGTCACGATCCGGCTGCCGAGACTTCGCTCCAGCCCGAGCTTCTTCCATCCCAGCACGAACCGGCGCATGTACAGATTGGCCAGCAGTGGTGAGATGGGAGACCCTTGCGGAATGCCGCGCCGCTGGTCCTTGGCCTCGGTCGTGCGCGTCTTCCTTCCTCGGTCGTCGGTTTCCTCCACGGAGCATTCCAGCCACATCTTGATCAGATGCAGCACGCGCGCATCCACAATGCGCCGCGCGAGCGACAGCATCAGTTCGGCGTGCGGGATGCTCCCGAAGTAGTCCGCGAGGTCGGCGTCTACGACGTCCGGGTGGCCTCGGTACAGCGTCTCTTCCACCTCAATCACCGCTTGCTGGGCATTGCGGCCCGGCCGATAGGCGTACTGCTCTGGTGGAAGGTCGGCTTCGAAGATCGGTTCGAGCACCAGCATTGCTGCCGTCATGCAGACCCGATCGCGCAGGGTCGAGATGCCCAGCGGCCTGAGCTTGCCGTTGGCTTTCGGTATGAACACTCTTCTGATGGGGTCCGGTCGGTAGTCCTCGTTCCTGAGCGCAAGCGCCAGTTCGCCGAGCCACCGCTGCGCGCCATACGCCTCGACATCCGCGAAGTCCTGACCGTCCACACCCGGGGCGCCCTTGTTGGAGCGGCACTGGGCCCAGGCATGGGCCAGAACATCGTCGCGACTGATCTTGTCGTACAGCACGTAGAAGCGATAGCCGGCTTCAGCCTTCGCTTTTGCGTGCAACGCCATCTGCAGTTTCTGAACGCTGATCGGAGTTGATAGGTTGCCCAATCTCCAGGTCCCTCACCACGTACTGCGTCTGTCTTGAACTGAGGTCCCTTCCCTCCACCGGCATTACCCGGCTTCAGCGGTACTACGAACCTCTCCGCCACCCCAGGGCGCCTGGTCTGTCCGTCACCGGCCACCAGTTGGTCGTCCCCGACCACGCCAAGGGGCTTCCCGTGTTGCGTGCGCTTTCCTTGTGTACATGCTGCTGCCACTACCCCGGCGTAGCGACTGGCGGTACTTCATTGCTCATCCGACCAGTCGTATCAGCCTTCCCCGGTATGGCCGCCGGGTCGGCCCACGCATCGACCTTTTCGAGGCTTGCTCGGCATTCACTCACGTTGCGGCCTGCACACTCGCGCTGTCACCGTATTTCGTGACACGCTTACCCGAAGGCTTCAGACATTTCGTCACCTCCATGCCTGCTCCGGTTGCTTCCGGCTGGAGCGGTTGCCGGGTGGGATTTGCACCCACTGGAAAGCGCCGCCTTTGCACGGCGCACGCCAAAAAGCGGCCCTTGGCGGCCGGCTGCAACTGGCCGGCTTGAGGCGCCGACGTATTGACGACCAAAGTCGCCGATGTGACGCATCGCCGACATCGTCGGCATGGCCGTCCGCTCTTTGAAGTGCGGCAGTCCTTGGGCTCCGTTCCCTGGCCGGCGCTGGACGACCCGCTTCGGTCGTCGCTTCTATCGACTTGAGGGCGGAGCGGTCGTCGGCGCTCGTCGGATTCGGCGCGAATCTTTGCGCGCCTTCAATCGCTCGAAGAGTGTCGGCGTCACGTTGTCAATGTTCCGTAGTCGTGTACGTACTGCCCTGGTCTGAACGAACCGATCCGTTGAGTCATGACATTGCCGGGCCACAGATAGTCGACGGTCAATGCTGCAGGCCGATAAACCGCGCTATAGACAGTGGGTGACGACGCATCGCGCGAATAGATCGGCGCGGTGAGGAACGTCTCGGTCAACTTCGCAAGCGTGGCGCCTGGGCCCTCGAGAGCACAAAGGGCTGCTTGCTGACGCGCCACTGAGCTGGCTGCGCTTCTAGACAGATCGCTCGAGACGCTCGAGACGCTCGAGTCTTGATGATTGGCGCAAACAGGCGTGCGCGACACGAACGGGGCACGTTCGGGGCTCAGGAAGACAGTTGCGTAGGCACCGGTCTTGTCCAGGACGATGACATTTTGAGAAAGCGCTACCGGAATTCGGCACAGCGCGGCGACTGCTTCGGAGACCTGGCTGCAAGTCTCGAGGATGTAGCGAACGATAAGAATGATCGAAAAGCCAAGGCCTTGAGCCGGACTGCCGCCGAAGGTCACGCTTGCAACCAGACCGTCGGCGTTCATGCCATCGAGACATCCACCCCATGGGCGTTGGCCCTTGGAAATCACTTCGCGGCCGAACCAGCGCGTCGACTCGAAATGATCGGACACCACGTCGAGTGGATAGTCGTAGTTGCGTACAAGCGCCGGGCCGTCGGCGCCAAGCCAGACCGCCTGCGTACATCCGTGCAGAAGCGGCGGTGGTCTGAACTGGCTGAGTATCTGAGGTGCAAGATCGTCTTCGCCGACGAGGGTGCATACCCGCTCATAAGGGTCGAGCAGTTCCGGCATGTGTCGTTGGAGCTGTGCCTTGCACTCGGCCGCCGTCGGCGGCGTCCCGCGTCCGGAGCCTCGATACCAAGCTTCGGCTTCGGCGCGGCCTGCGACGAAGCGCTCCCTCCAAGCCTTGCCCGGGGTGTCCTCGCGTATCGCGACGAAGCACTTTTGCATGTTCGGATCCTACCCAAGCTCCTCTCTGCGAAGTTCGTCGTCACGTGCCTCTGACCTACAGAGCATTCTCATGATGGTCCGTCCGGCCCGTGAGCGGTCATTCCGGTGCGGCCGGTTCTGGTCGGATGCGTGTACCCAAGAACGCGGCTGGTCAGAGCCGAATCCAGCCCGCGCGCACTGATTCACGGGGGAGCCCCTTAAATCTGGTGGTCGCGACAACGAATCGGACGCGTAAAACGTTCAGCGTGGGCTAGCCCTGTCGATATACACGTCGTGAACACGCACCTCACCATCATTCGTCGCCTTCTGAACGCCGTGCTGGCAAGCCTTACCTTGCTCTTCGCAAGCACCGCTTGGGCCGACGTTCCGTTAAATTCTTCGCGGGTCATGGTGGTCGACGAGGCGACAGGCGAAGTGCTCCTGCAGAAAAATTCCCAAGACCAGGCACCGATGGCCTCGTTGACCAAGCTGTTGACCGCGATGGTCGTGCTCGATGCGCAGCAGGACCCCGAGGAGCGGGTCATGGTCACGGTCGATGACCTCGACACGCTCAAGCACACGCACAGCGGCGTTCGCGCCGGCGCGACGCTGCCGCGCGCTGACTTGCTGGAGCGAGCGTTGCTGGTCTCCGACAACCACGCCGCGTCCGCCTTGGCTCGCAACTACCCGGGTGGAATGAGCGCCTTCCTGGCGGCGGCTCATCAAAAAATAGAGGAACTGAAGCTGACCCAGACTCACGTCGAAGAGCCGACGGGCCTGTCTCCGCAGAATCGCTCCAGCGCGGCTGACATGGTCAAGATTGTTGCTGCGGCGAGCACTTATCCTGACATTGCACGCATCACCAGCCAGTCCAGCGTCATGGCGGCGCTTGGCGGCAAGGTCGCCCGACTGAAGAACACCAACCAGTTGGTCGGGAAGAAGGGATGGGACATCCTGCTGTCCAAGACCGGCTTCACGAACGAAGCGGGGCGCTGCCTTGTAATGCGCCTGCGCGCAGCGGGCCGCACGGTGCTGCTGGTCCTGCTGGACTCGCCGGCGACGTCTATGCGCACGCTCGATGCGCTCAACATCACGCGCTTCCTCGCCGGAGACTCTGCTGTCGCGGCACTGCCGCGCGAACGACCGGTTCAGCGCTACGCGGCGAGCCGCGCTCGCGCGAACAAAGCGCTTGTTCGTAGCAAGGCCGCACCGGCCCAAGCAGCTCGAACGGCTTGAGGCGCGTCGCGTTGGGCGGATGCCCACGCTTCTACGAAAAAAAGAGAAACCCCGCGTCCGAGCGCGGGGCGGGTGGGGTTTCGAAGTTCGCGTTGCAGCCGTTTGCTGCTGGATGTCGGCTTTGCGCGGGTCAGCGGGCAGCCGACGCAAAGCGCTGGAGCCGTCGGCAGACTGCCGAACGTGGGTCGCTGGTCGGTGTTTCATCGGCCGCAGCGTTTGGGGCCACGCGCAGGCGCTTCGGCGCGCTCCTCGGTCGCACAGGCCCCGCGCTGATGTCTAAGTGTTTGGTCCGCGGCCCGGATCGGCGCCGCACCCGTGCTCTCAGAGATCCTAGCCAGCCATCAGCGACGCACCGTTCGATGATCAGTGGATAGCTAGAGCCTAGGCTTTGCGTCGGCGTGCGACGAAGCCAAAAGCACCGAGACCGACGCCAACGCGATCAGCGGACCGCGAGGTGGACTGGCCGAGGCCTGAAGGATGACTCTTGGCGACAGTCGCGGACTACTGGACCTTGCGCCGGCGAACGATGAACGCAATGCCGCCGAGACCTGCGAGCACCAGAACATAGCTTGAAGGCTCAGGAATTGGGGCGGTGATGGTCTTGGAGACAAGCCACGTTCCAATATCAGCGTGGGCGTTGCCGCTTCCGGGCAGCAAGAAATCGTAGTGTGCGGTGCCGACGTAAGGGCTTGCTGGATCGTAGTTGACGTAGGTGCCGAACGTCATGGAGTTGGGGAGGAACCCGTCGGAAACGTGGCCGAGATAGCGGCCGGAGCCGTCGTCATTGAAGGCGGCGGCGAACGAAGCCTCGGCAGCGAGCCGCGAGGGATCGGTGATCGAATCGCAGGTTACATCGCCAACGCAGAAGCCCGCATCACCCAACAGCCCGATGATCTCGAACAGCTCCGGGCGACGGAAATCCGAGTACAGCGGGTTCAGTGCGAGGTTCGCCTCGACCGTGTCGAGGCTCATGCCCATGGTGACATCGAGATTGAGCCAGGTTGTCCCGGAGATCGTGTCGGTCACCAGACTGTCGGCGCCGAACGCTCCATCGCTGGTGATGAACTGGGCGCTGGCAGGCCCAGCGATCAACGTGGCGGCCAGGACCGTCGCAAAGAGTGTTCGCATCACGTTCTCCCGTTGTTGCCGTTGAGCATACGTCGGAAGTTTCGCGAGCGGCCCCCCTACGATCGACGTGCGTCGCGCCTGGCCGCGGAAGGCATGGTCGTCGCTGAAGGCCAACGAGGTTCTCACGTGGCCCCGGTGTCGTCGGAGAACCTCGTCGAGCTGGTGCGGCTGCACACCATGAAGGAAGTCGATGCTTTGCGCGAGTTGCTCCGTCGCGGCGACGACGCTTGGGAAGAACGCCTCGTGGCGGCACACTTCCGTCTGAACCAGCTCAATCCAGAGCGGGCGAAGCCTGAGTCCAAACAGGCATGGGAAGAAGCGCATCGGACGTATCACCTGGCCTTGGTCTCGGCCTGCGGAATGCCGCTGCTGCTGAAGTTCTGCGGGACGCTGCACGACCTGAGCGATCGCTACCGCCGCTTGTTCCTGCAGACCGCGCCGCACGACTCGCGCGCGCACACCGGACACCAGGGCATGCTGGATGCCGCGCTCGCGCGAAACGCCGAGAAGGCGTGCACCATCCTTCATGCCCCACATAGAACGCACGGGCCGCAATGTGCAGAAGGCACTCGATCTGCGGCTCAAGTCGCCTGTTCGGCCGGGCCGACCCGGCGGGCGTCGAAGGCGCCGCGCGGGCTCGAGGCCTGCGCGGCGAACCTCCTTGGTCAAGCTGTCGATGCCCAGTGTCGGTCACTCGGCCTTGAGGTCAAGCTGCTTGATCAACACACCCCAGCGCTCCCGTTCCGCCCGCGCGAACTCCACCATCTGCGCAGCCGTACCGGGAAGCGGTTCTGCTCCGAGGGTTTGAAGGCGCGCCCGCACCGCTGAAGAATTGAGGGACGCAACCAGCGCGCGGTTGTACCTGTCGACCGTTCCCGAAGGTGCGGCGGCGGGAATCGCCAGCCCCTGCCAAGCGAAAGCCTCGAAGCCCTTCAGCCCTTGCTGCTGCAAGGTGGGCACATCGGGCAGCGCCGACATTCGCGTACTGCTCGCCACGGCGATGGCGCGGACGCGCCCGGAAGCGATGTGCTGCAGTCCACCCGTCGATTCGATGAGCATGAACGGCACTTGCCCACCAATGACGTCTTGCATGGCCGGGGCACCGCCCCGGTATGGCACGTGGCTCAGTCGCAAGCCTGTCGCTTCGCGCAGGAGTTCGGTCGCCAGGTGATGAGGAGTGCCCGTTCCAGGCGTGGCGTAGTTCACCGGCTCCTTCTGCGCCTTCGCCCAAGCCAGGAATTCCTTGAAGTCCTTCACCGGCACGCTGGGGTGGACGACCAGGATCAACGGATACCGCACCAGCATGCCGACCAGGGAGAAGTCGCGTTCGATGCTGTACGTGAGCTTGCTGAAGAGATAGGGATTGGTTGCTAGCGTCGCAAAGTCCGCGGTGAGCATGGTGTTGCCAGCGTCCCGAGTCTTGGCCACATAGTCGGCTGCGATATTGGTCGACGCACCGGGCTTGTTGATGATGACGATGGTCTGGTTCAGCTCCTTCGCCATTCCTTCGGCGACCGTGCGGGCCACGACGTCTGACCCGCCCCCTGCGGCGAACCCCACGACCCATTCGATGGTTCGGCCGTCTGCCGCAAGCGCCTCCATCGAAGCCATCAGCAGTGCAGCACCAGCGCCCAGCATCCTGCGGCGGTTCATTCGAGATTCATTCATGATGTTTTGTCTCCAGCGTAGTGGTGTAGTAGAAATGTTTGATGGTTGCTGCGCCGCTCAGTCGTAGTACAGCGGCGAAAGGCGCTTGCCGGCGGTCTGCGAGCTGTCGTGATTGATCCAGATCTGCGCGCCCTCTCGCTGCGCCAGGGCCGAGATCTTCTCCATCGAGGAGAGACTGGCGTCATGACTGAAGTTGAAGACCGGGACGCGCCTCATGTCCCAGTTCTCCTGGAAATGCGCGACATCCCCCGTCAAGATGACGGCTCCGGTTTTGCCGAGGCGAACGAGCAGCGATTGATGGCCGGCGGTGTGCCCTGGCGTGGAGATGATCCTCACGGAGTCATCCCCGAACACATCGTGGTCGCCATCGAGAAGAACCTTCTTGCTGTCCTTCAACTTGTCGTAGCTCTGCACCGGGAAGCCCTGCTTCGCGGCATCCGCGCCGAATGCGGCGTCGTACTCCGGCTTCTGTATCAGCAGCGTGGACGATGCGAACATGTTCGCGTTTCCGATGTGATCCGCATGCGAATGCGACATGGCAAGGTAGGTCACCTGGTCCGGTGAGACGCCGATTTCCGCAAGCTGCGCTTGCAGCGTCTTCTTGCGGTATGCGGTGAACCGAGGGGTCTTCAGGCCCTCTGGCTTGTTGGCCAATGCATCCTGGTAGCCGGTATCCCAGATCAACCACCCTTTCGCATGCTCGATGAGATAGCACTGGTTGCTGAAGGAGGCGGCGACGTTGGCGTTCTTGCCCTCGGACCAGGGCGAGATGTCTGGAACCTGGGCTTCCCCGCAATACAGGACGTACATGCGTTTCACGCTGGCTCTTGCGGCCTGGGGCGATTCGCTCGCACACCCCTGCAGCACCGCAAGCGACACGAGACAAGCGCCAACGACGAAGTACCGAGCAGCTGCCACGCGACGAGCGCAGCGGGCCACGGTCTTCCAGAGTTCAACAACACGCATAGCCAGTCTCCAAATTTGTATGACAGCGCGCCGGCCCGAGCGGCGTTCAACGGGTGAATCGAGAAGCTGCCGTGGGTTGAACCGCGGTTTGAACGCCAGCAAGCTCCGGGGTCTTCGTGGCGCCCAGGAGCGTCATGCAGCGCTTGAGCTCTTCCGTCAGACCCGACAGCACACGCAGGCTTCCCGACTCGCCGGCGACGGCCAGCCCGTACAGCAGCGGCCTGCCGACCAGAACCGCCGCGGCGCCGAGCGCCATGGCCTTTGCCACGTCAACGCCGCGCCGGATGCCGCTGTCCAGCAGCACCGGGATCCGCCCTTGAACCTCGGCGACGATGCCGGGCAAGGCGGCAATGGATGAGACCGCACCGTCCAGCTGCCTGCCACCGTGGTTGGAGACGATGAGCCCGTCGACGCAGTGCTCCAGCGCAAGCCTGGCATCCAGCGGATGCAGAATGCCCTTGAGCAGAATGCGCCCGGGCCAGCTCTTTCGGAGGGCACTCAAGCGGGGCCAGTCCAGGCCCTGGTCCATCGCACGAGACAGCAGTGCCGCTTGCGCCTCGGGTGACATCGGCCCCGAGACACGCTCGACCAGGTTCACGAAGGCCGGGCGACCGGCAAGCACCTGGCGAACACTCCACGCCGGATGCAGCGCAAAGTCGACGGCCAGCCGTGGCGAGACCTTGAACGGCAGACTGAAGCCGTTGCGCAGGTCCCGTTCCCGCAGCCCGCTGACGGGAACGTCGACCGTCAGGACCAGCGTGCTGTAGCCCGCTGCGGCTGCTCGGCGCAGCAGTTGCTCCGAGATCGACTGATCCTGCAAGACGTAGAGCTGCAGCCACAGGTCGGCATCGGGTGCTGCGGCCCTGACGTCCTCCAGCCTTGCATTCGACGCCGTGGAAAGCACGAACGGGATGCCATGTGCCGCGGCGGCCTTGGCGAGAAGAATGTCTCCATGGGGGCGCGTCAGCGCGTTCAGGCCCATCGGGGCCACGGCAATCGGGCTGCTCCACTGGCGGCCGAGCACTTCCGTCGTGGTCGACACGTCGACCGTGCTGCGCAGAGCCCGAGGCAGCAAATGGATGCGTTCGAAGTCGTCGCGGTTGGCGCGCATCGTCACGCCATCCTCGGCACCGCCGTCGACGTAGTCGAACACCAGCCTGGGCAGGTGGCGCCGTGCGGCCTCGCGCCAGTCTTCCACGTTCAGGAGCCTGCGCATGGCTTCGCCTTCAGAACGGATAGTGGCGCTCGCCTGCCTGGATGGTGATCCACCGGAGGTCGGTGAACGCCTCGACCCCGGCCCGGCCGCCGAAGCGGCCCCAGCCGCTGTCCTTCACGCCGCCGAAAGGCATCTGCGCCTCGTCGTGAACAGTGGGCCCGTTCACATGGCAGATGCCGGATTGGACCCGCTGCGCCACCCGCAGGCCCCTGGCGACGTCGCGCGAGAAGACGGCCGCCGACAGCCCGAACGGGCTGTCGTTGGCGCACCGGATGGCATCGCTCTCGTCCTTCACGCGGACGATGGCTTTTACCGGCGCGAAGGTCTCCTCCCTGTAGAGCCGCATCTCGGGCGTCACGAAGTCGAGCAGCGTTGCCGCCATGACGGTGCTTGCCGCCCGCGCACCGCACAGAAGCTGCGCGCCCTTGGCAAGCGCGTCGTCGATCAGCGCATTGGCGCGCGCTACCGTCGACATGTCGACCACCGACCCGAGCACGACCGGTCCGCTCCGCGGGTCCCCGACCGGCAAGGCCACGGCCCTGGCCTTGAGCTTGGCCGCGAACTCGTCGGCCACACGGGCGTCGACCAGCATCCGCTCCGTCGACATGCAGATCTGGCCCGAGTTGGCAAAGGCACCGAAGGTCGCGGCATCGACCGCGGCGTCGATGTCGGCGTCGTCCAGCACGATCAGCGGCGCCTTGCCGCCCAGTTCCAGCACGGAGGGCTTCAAATGCGTTGCGCAATGCTGCGCAACGATGCGGCCCACGTGGGTCGAGCCGGTGAAGTTCACCCGGCGCACGGCGGGGTGGGCGATGATGGCCTGGACCACATCCGCCGCGTCCTTCGGCGCGTTGGTGACGAAGTTGACCGTGCCCGGCGGCAAGCCCGCTTCATGCAGCGCCTGGACGACCAGGCCGTGCGTTTGCGGGCACAGCTCGCTGCCCTTCATGACCACCGTGTTGCCGCAGGCCAGCGGGACGCCAGCGCACGAACGCCCAGGATCACCGGCGCGTTCCACGGTGCGATGCCGAGCACGACGCCTGCGGCCTGGCGCATGGCCAGCGCCAGTGATCCCGGCGTGTCCGATGGAATCACCTCACCGGCGATCTGCGTCGTCAAGGAGGCCGCTTCGCGCAGCATGTCTGCGCCCAGGCGCACGTTGAACTGAGCCCACAGCTTCGACGCACCCACCTCGGCCGCCATGGCCTGCGCGATGTCGTCCGCCAGCGCCAGCAACCGGCTGGCGGCCTCCAGCAACAGCGCGCGGCGTTGCGAGGGCCCCGTCATCGACCAGTGGGCGAAGGCGGCGGCGCCGGCGTCGACGGCTTCGATCGCATCGGCAACCGTACCCGCAGGCGCAGTGCTCGCCACCGTGCCGTCCAAGGGGTTGCGCCGCTCGAAGACGCGCCCGTCTTTGGCCAACCGCGCTTGGCCATTTATCAACATGGAGACGGTACTCATGCAACTTCCACTTCGATCAACACCGGCTTCGTCGCAGCAAAGGCCTTGGTGAGCGCATCCTGAAGAGAGCCTGGCTCAGACACCGAGAGCGCCGCGATACCCTGCCCTTTTGCGAGTGCCACGAAGTCGAGTTCTGGCAACTCGGTGCCTGCCACGGGCTCGTCGGGGGCGTAGCCGAATACCGATGAGAAATCCTGCAGCGCTGCATAGCGCCGGTTCTTCATGACGATGAAGACCATCGGCAGTGCATGCTGCGCGGCGGTCCACAGCGCCTGGATCGAGTACATGGCAGACCCGTCGCCGATGATCGCGATGACCCGCGCTTCGGGCTTGGCCAGCGCCACGCCCACGGCGGCCGGCAGGCCATGGCCCAGCCCGCCGCTGCACATCGTGTAGAAGGTCTCGCTGTGCAGGATCGGCAGATGGGCCTGCATGGCGGGCCGCATGCTCGGCGCTTCTTCGACCACGATGCTTCGGGGATCTCGCAGATCGGCCACCATCCTCAACACGAAGGCCGCGGACATGCGGCCACCGGGCGAAGGCGCATGGGGCCGCTCGGCCCGAAAGAGCGCTCGGGAGGTGGCGCGCTCGACCGGAGCCGCCAGCGCGAGCAGGTCGACCAGGCCCAGCCGGATGCTGGACACGACGGACGTGCCGATCGGCGCCCAGGCGGCAGTGTCGGGATCATCGATGAGCTGGACCAGCTCGGTTCCAGGCGCCAGGTGAGGCCCGCTGCCTTCGACGTGGTAGGTGAAGGCCGCCGCCCCGACCGCGAAGACAAGGTCGTGTTCGGCCAGCCGTTCGACGATCCGCTCGCGCATCGCCGGAAGGAAACCCGAGAAGAGCCTGTGATCCTCGGGAAAGCCGCAGCGCCCGGACATCGGCGCCACGAACACGCTGGCGTCGTGGCGCTCTGCAAGCTGCAGCAGTTGGTTCCAGGCGCCGTCGCGATCCACCGCCGCGCCGACCACGAAGGCCGGTTTGCGGCAGGCATTCAGCGACTCGGCGATGCTTTGCAGCACGGCAGGGTCCGGGCGCAGATGCTGGCTGACCAGCCTGGGCGCCACGGGCTCCGTCATCACGGTCCAGTCGTCGGCCGGGATCGACACCAGCACCGGCCCGCGCGGCGGTTGCATCGCGATGTAGTAGGCACGCGCGATGGCGTGCGGCACGTCTTCGGCGCGGGCAGGCTCCACGCTCCACTTCACGTACGGCCTTGGCAGCTCGGCCGCCTGCTTCGAGAACAGAAAGGGCTCGAAGGGAAGAATGGAACGCGCCTGCTGCCCCGCCGTGATGACGAGCGGCGTGCGGTTCTTGTAGGCCGTGAAGATGTTGCCCATCGCATGCCCCACACCGGCCGCGGAGTGCAGGTTCACGAATGCCGCGTTGCGGGTGGCCTGTGCGTAGCCGTCGGCCATGCCGACCACGACCGACTCCTGCAAGCCCAGCAGGTAGCGGAAGTCGCCGGGGAATCCAAGGAACAAGGGAAGCTCCGTCGAGCCCGGGTTGCCGAAGACGGTCGTCATGCCGAACGATCGCAACAGCTGGAGGACGGCCTCCCGAACCGAAACCCGGTGGGGTGCCTGCGTGTCAACTGCTGAGTGCAACATCTGAATGGCCTCGTTAGATCGGCTCGCAGTGTCGATGGCTGGTCTTCATGCAGCAATGCCTGTGTCGAACTAAGCAACATGCATCTAACGCATACTGATCGCGTGTGCAGCCGACGCGAGCATTGCAGTGCAGATCAAAGACATCGACTTGAACCTGTTGAGACTTTTCGACGCCGTCTACCGTTCAGGCAGCGTGAGCCGCGCGGCAGATCAGCTGGATTTGACGCAGCCGACGGCAAGCCAGGGGGTCGCGCGACTGCGGCGGATGCTGCACGACCCGCTGTTCACGCGCGTCGCCGGAGGCGTTGAACCCACGCCAAAGGCCAACCGCCTGGCCGGGCCTGTGCGAGAAGCCCTCGCGACACTGGAGCAGGCCCTGGCCGACACGACGCAGTTCGATCCGGCGGCGTCGCGGCGGGTCTTCCAGATCCACATGAGCGACATCGGAGAGGCCCGCTTCCTGCCCGGCGTGATGACGGCATTGCGCGCACGTGCCCCTGGGGTGCGCATCGAGACACGCCCCGTCGTGCCGCGCGAACAGATCGGCGCCCTTCTGGACAGCGGCCGGCTCGACTTCGCCATCGGGCACCTGCCGTCGGTGAAGGACACGCAGCGCGCGCGCCTGTTGAAGGACCAGTACTCGGTGCTCTTGCGCCACGATCATCCGTTCCTCAACAAGGCCATGAAAGGCCGTGCGCTGATCTCTGCCTTGAAGACGCTGGAATTCGTTGCCGTCCGCTCCCATGCGGACACCTTGCGCATCCTGAAGCAGTTGGGCCTGGAGGATCGGCTGCGGCTAGTCACGGAGCACTTTCTCGTCCTGCCCTCGATCGTTGCTGCCACCGACCTGGTTGCCATTGCGCCCGATGGCGTTGTTCCGCTGGTAGCGGACAGACTTGCCGCCATCAGGCCGGATCTTCCGCAAAGCCAGATCGCAGTGGCCCTTCACTGGAGCCGCCGGTTCGAGACAGACCCAGGCAGCAACTGGTTGCGGCACGTCATCCTCGAGCTGTTCGAGAACGGAGCATGAATGTCCCGAGCCGAGTGGTTGATATCGCGGACCGACGCACCGTCCCTGCGAAACGCGCTGGCTCCTGGCTCGCATTGCAGGCCGCGACGCTGATGCGACAACCGCTGTGGAACTCAACGGGACGATCCTCGCCAGCTGGAATTGACTCAAGCGCCTCCAGATGGACGGGGGCGATGCGACCGTTGTGACTCAGCGTCGGAACTTCATCACCGTGTAGTGGTCCATGGTCGCGCGAACCCCTTCTCGGCCGTAGCGTTTGCGCACCAGCTTGATCAAGCTGCGGGGCCCTCAAACGGAGCACCGTACGTCGGACGCGGGGCGCCTCAACGGGACTGGGCGCGCGTCATGAACCTGGAGTTCAATGCGCTCGTCGTCAGACTTGCACGTGATGAGCCAAGCCTCATCGATCCGTATGCCACCACCAGCCCGGCGGAATTCTTCGCAGTCACGACAGAGCTCTTCTTCGAGAGGCCGGACGCCCTCGCCGCGGAGTGGCCGGCTCTGTACGAGCAACTCAAGCGCTGCCATCGACTGGATCCGTTGGCTTGGTAGCTTGGAATGCGGGCCAGCAAGGGGGCTCCAGCAACCCTTGTCGACGTTGCATCAAAATAGCCGCCCACGCTCGAACGTCGCTGCCAGTGTCCGAACCAGATTCACCATCTTCGAACAACACCTCGCGAGCTGCCGCCTTCGCCAGCGCGGGCGAATGGTGGCCGGGCCTGCGCCCCTGGTTGATCGCTGGACTCGGTGTGGCCCTGGCCCTCGGGCTCGGGTTCGCGTTGCATCGGCTGCTGCTCGAAGTCCGGTACGACAGCGTGATGAAGGCGATCGATGCCACGCCGCGTGCCGCCATCATCGCGGCGCTCGCGGCCACGGCAATCAGCTACTTCGCGTTGACGGAATACGACGCCTCGTCGCTTCGATACGCCCGCGTCAAGGTTGCGCGCGGCACGGTGCTGCTGACGTCGTTCGTCGCCTACTCGCTGTCCAACACGATTGGTCTCGGGCCGCTGTCGGGCGCGGCGGTTCGCTTGCGGCTGTACTCGTCCGCAGGCCTCGAGCCCCCGCAGATCGCACGTGTCATTGCGTTCAATGCGGCGGCGTTCGGCCTCGGCATGCTGGCATTCGGCGCGGCGGGGCTGTTGTGGGGCGCTTCGGAGGTCGCGCAGTTGCTGCACACCCGGGCCTGGGCGCTGCGCTCGCTGGCGATCGCGATGATGGCCTTCCTGGCCGGCCTGCTCTGGATCTGCGCGAAGCGCCGCGTGCTCCGGCTCGAATTCGTGCTCGGCCGGCGTTGGAGCTGGAGCTTGCGGATGCCGCCGCTGAGCCTCGCGCTGCGCCAGCTCGTGATCTCCGCATTCGAGCTCGTTGCATCGGCTGCAGCGCTCTGGTTCCTGCTGCCGGCGAACCACATCGCACCGTCGACCTTCGCCGCGTTCTATGCGATTGCGATCGCTGCCGGGATCGTGAGCCATGTGCCCGGCGGCATCGGCGTGTTCGAAGCGGTGATGTTGCTCGCGAGCGGCACCGAGGTGCCGAGCGAAGCCATGCTCGGCGCCTTGCTGCTCTACCGAGGCATCTACTACGTGCTCCCGCTGGTGCTGGCGACCGGCACGTTGATCTTCTACGAGCTGCGGTCCGGTGTCGCCGCTCCGGTCGGACGCATGGCCGTGCACCTCAGCCCGCGGCTGATGGCCGCGCTGACGTTGATCGCCGGCTTGTGGCTGATGATCTCCGGCGTCACGCCGTTCACGGCCGACGCGCGCGAGGTGCTCGCGGCGCTGCGCGTGCCACTGCCGCTGATCGAAGCCTCGCACTTCCTCGGCAGCGTCGCGGGCTTCGGGCTGCTGCTGGTGGCGCGCGGCCTGTTGCATCAGCTCGACGCGGCGTGGTGGGCGGCCCTCGGCCTGTCGATCGTCGCAGCGGTGCTCGCGCTGCCGAAAGGGATCGCGTTGAGCGAGGCTGCGCTGCTGCTGACGCTCGCCGTGCTGCTCGTGATCTCCCGCAGGCAGTTCGACCGGCGCTCGTCGCTGTTCTCGCACCACCTCGAACCTGGATGGTTCCTGGCGCTGGGCGGCGTGATCGTGGCCTGCGTCTGGGTGCTCTTCTTCGCGTATCAGGAAGTGGGCTACAGCAATCGGCTCTGGTGGCAGTTCGAGCTCGACGGCCAGGCGCCGCGCTCGCTGCGGGCGCTGATGGGCATTGCATTGGCCGCATTGGCGTTCGGCCTTTGGCAACTGCTCAGGCCGTCGGCAGGCGAGGTCGCACAGCCGTCGGCCGACGACATCCTGCGTGCGGCCGCGATCGTGCGCGCGAACCCCTTGTCCGACGGCTGCTATGCGCTTGTCGGCGACAAGCACCTGATGTTCTCGCCCTCCGGCAGAAGTTTTCTCATGTTCGGCAAGCAGGGCCGATCCTGGGTGGCGCTGCATGGCCCGTTCGGCGACAGCCGCGAGTGGTCGGATCTCGTCTGGCAGTTCATCGAGGTGGCGACGGACCACGGCGGACGAGCCGCCTTCTACCAGGTGCGCCCGTCGACTCTGCCGCTGTATCTTGACTGCGGACTTGAGGCTTTCAAACTGGGCGAACATGCGCACGTGACCCTGCCCGACTTCAATCTCAAGGGCGCGCGGCGCGCCAACCTTCGTGCCGGCGTGAACCGCGGCGAGCGCGAGGGCCTGACCTTCGAAGTGGTTCCGCCGCACGAGATTGGTCCGCTGCTGCCGGCGCTGCGCGAGATCTCCGATGCGTGGCTGGCCGAACAGCGCGGCCGCGAAAAGGGCTTCTCGGTGGGCCGCTTCGATGCGGCCTACCTGCAGCGGCTGCCCACCGCGGTGGTTCGGCGCGCGGGCCGCCCGATCGCATTTGCCAATCTGCTCACCACCGACGCGAAAGACGAAGCAAGCGTCGACCTGATGCGCTACCTGCCGGACTCACCACCCGGCACGATGGACTTCCTGTTCGCCCGGATCATGCTCCACCTCCAGCAGGAAGGCTACGAGCGATTCGGGCTCGGCATGTCGCCGATGGCCGGCATGGCGGAGCGCCGCAAGGCACCGCGTTGGCAGCGTCTGGGCAGGCTGCTGTTCGAGTACGGCGATCGCTTCTACAACTTTCGCGGGCTGCACAATTTCAAGGACAAGTTCGAGCCGGTGTGGGAAGCACGCTATCTCGCCGCACCGGGTGGTCTCGTCCCGGTCTTCGTGCTGGCCGACGTGGCGACGATGATCGGCGGCGGATTCAAGGGCATCATCTCCCGATGAACGCTTGGGGCTGGCCGCTGTTGATGACGCTGTTCGCAGCGTGCGCCTCGGACGTGCATGCGCAGAAGGCGCCGCAGACGCCGCCGGCGTCAACGTCGACGTCGATGACGCACGGCCTCTTCAGCGGCGTCCAGGTGTTCCGGCCCGTCGGCACGCCGCGGCAATTCGTTCTGCTGCTGTCCGAGAATGATGCTCCGGGCGAGTTCGAGCGCAAGCTGATCCGCAAGATGACGGCGGCCGGCGCCATGGTGTCGGCCGTGCCGCTCGAGCCGTTCTATCGCCGCCTCGAAGCTCAGGATGGCAAGTGCACCTTCGCCGCCGGCGCGTTGGAGAATCTCGCCCGGCATGTCGAGGCCTTCGAGAAGCTGCCGACGTATCTGCTGCCCATCATCGTCGGCTCTGGCCGAGCGTCGTCGTTTGCGTATGGCGTGCTGGCGCAGGCGCCGGGCGGTACGTTCGCGTCGGCGATGTCACTCGACTTCTGCCCGCGGCTGATGTTCCGGACGCCGCTGTGCACCGCCAATGCGTTGCGCTGGCAGGCCACAGCGAATGGCGCCATCGATTTGCTTCCCGCCGCCTCGCTGTCGGCGCCATGGACCGCGATGCAAGGTCCTGATGTCGCGGCCTGCAGAACGGGCGAGGCGCAGGCGTTCACGAAGCGGGTCGCGCAGGCAACCTGGGTCCCGGGCGAAGCTTCGAGCGCGCCGGCGCCGAAAACGCAGATGGCGCAAGTGCCCGCCGCGTTCGATGCAGCTTACGCAGCGCTCGCCGCGAAGGAACAGGGGCTCGAGGCCCCGCCGGCAGAACTCGCCGGCCTGCCCCTGGTCGAGCTGCCGTCCGCGGGCGCCGGCGAACGCTTCGCGGTGCTTCTGTCGGGCGACGGCGGGTGGGCCGGCATCGACAAGGGCATCGCAGAAGCATTGGTTCAGAAGGGCGTCCCGGTCGTCGGCTTCGATTCGCTGCGCTACTTCTGGAGTCCGCGCACGCCGGAGGGACTGGCCCGCGACCTCGACCGCGTCATTCGCTTCTACGCGGCTCGTTGGAAGCGCAAGGAGGTCATCCTGATCGGCTATTCGCAGGGCGCGGACGTGCTGCCGTTTGCGCTCAATCGGCTGCCGGCGCGCACGCGCTCGAGCGTGCGTCTGACCGCGTTGCTGGGGCTGGGGCAAAAGGCCTCGTTCGAATTCCATCTGTCGAACTGGATCGGCCCGAGCGGCGACAAGCCCATCGCCCCCGAGGCCGCGAAGCTGGCCGCCGCCAGAACGCTGTGCATCTACGGTCAGGACGAGCGCGATTCTCTTTGCCCGCAACTCGCGCCCGGACATGTCCAGGCTGTCCCGTTGGCCGGCGGGCATCACTTCGGCGGCGAGTACGGTGCGTTGGTGGTCCGCATTCTCGATGCCATTCCGAAGTAGGCCTCGGTCGATCATCTGCTTTGGCGGGCCACATCGAGGCGAATGAGCTACCAAGCCATTCTGGCGAACCGGGCCGCCAGAAAATCCAGCAATGCCCGCACCGCGGGCGACAAGTACCTGCGCGACGTGTAGAGGGCGTAGATCGCCATGTCGGGAAGAGTCCAATCCGGCAGCACCTGCTGCAGGCTCCCGTCGGCAAGGTGCGGATTGGCAAGGTACGTGGGCTGCAGGGCGAGCCCGCCGCCGGCCAAGGCTGCGCGCAGCAAGGCCGTGGCTTCGTTGGCGCTGAAGTGGCTGCTGACGCCAACCTGGACCTGCTCCGCGCCACGACTGAGCACCCACGCACTCCTGCCAAAGTTGGCATAGGTCAGACAGCGATGCGCGGCCAATTCAGCCGGCGACTGCGGCACACCGTGGCGGGCCAGGTACGCGGGCGAGGCGACCAGCACGGAGGTGCAAGGCGCCAGCACGCGACCAATGAGCGCGGGGTCCGGCTCGGCGCTGATGCGAATGGCCAGATCGATACGTGCTTCCACCAAGTTGAGCGCGCCCTCGCTGGCATTGAGGTCGATCTTCAATTGGGAGTGCAGCTTCAAGAAGTCGACCACCGCGGCCGCCATCTGCGCGTAGGCAAACGATATGCTGCAGGTGATGCGCAGCTGACCGCGCAGTGCGCCGTCATGGCTGCTGGTTTCTGCTTCCACGTCTTCCATCAGTGCCAGCATCTGCTGGCTGCGACGCAAGCAGTGCTCACCGGCATCGGTCAGCGTGACGCTGCGGGTCGTGCGCTGCAACAAACGCGCGCCCAGCCACTGCTCCAACTCGGCCACATAACGCGTGACCATGGCGCGGGACATGTCCAGCTTGTCCGCCGCGGCGCTGAAGCTGCCGGTGCCAACCACCTCCACGAACACCCGCATCGCCGCCAAACGATCCATGATCTGCTCGAATACTGAAACAGTTATGGGCCAAATATACGGTTTATCTGCCTACTTCCTGAAACTAGAGTGCACTCCGGCGCAGAGAGCGCCTCTGACCCACACAGGAGTTCACCATGTTTCGCAACACCGTCGCCGCCGCCACCCTGGCCATCGTTTTCAGCACGGCCCACGCCGCCCAGCCGCTGACCGTCAAGGTCTACAACGCCGACGGCAACAGCTTCAACGTCAACTCGGCGCTGGTCACCGGCGAGAAGGAAGCCATCGTGATCGATGCCGGCTTCACGCGCTCCGACGCGCTGCGCATCGCGGCCAACGTGCTCGACAGCGGCAAGCAGCTCACCACCATCTACGTGAGCCAGGCCGACCCGGACTATTACTTCGGCGTGGAAGCGTTGAAAGAGGTTTTTCCGCAGGCCGACGTGGTGAGCTCCCGTGCCGTGCTGGACAAGCTGGCGCCCAAGCTCGCGGGCAAGCTGGCGTTCTGGGGGCCCAAGATGGGCGCCAACGCACCGCGCAAGCCGGTCGTGCCGCGTGCACTGGAAGGCACCGTGCTCAAGCTCGAAGACCAGACCATCGAAATCCGCGGCACCCAGGGCCTGCTGGCACACCGCCCCTATGCCTGGATTCCGTCGATCAAGGCCATCGTCGGCAACATCGGCGTGTTCGGCAACATGCATGTGTGGACCGCCGACACGCAGACCGTTGCCGAGCGTGCCGCGTGGGTCGCGCAGTTGGACGAGATGGCGGCTCTGAAGCCCGAGTTGGTGATTCCCGGTCACATGCGTGCCGGCACAAAGTTGGACGCCAGCGCGATTGCCTTCACCAAGGACTACCTGCAGGCATTCGAGAAGGCCCTGCCCGCCGCCAAGACCAGCGCCGAACTTGTCAACGCGATGAAGCTGACCTACCCGCAAATCACCGATGGCGCCATGTCGCTGGACATCGGTGCGAAGGTCAACAAGGGCGAAATGAAGTGGTGAGCCGCTGGCACTGAATACCATGAGCACCACCCTCACCTATTTGTTCGATCCGCTGTGCGGCTGGTGTTACGGCGCTTCGCCCACGGTCCAGAGCCTGGGCAAGCGTGACGACCTCCGATTCGAACTCGCGCCCACGGGCCTGTTCTCTGGCCGCGGAGCGCGCGCCATGGACGCGACCTTCGCGGCCTATGCATGGTCGAACGACGAGCGCATCGAAAGGCTTACCGGCCAGCCCTTCACCCAGGCCTACCGCACGCAGGTTCTGGACAAGCCGGGCAGTCGGTTCGATTCGACCGCCGCGACGTTGGCGCTGACAGCCGTGGCGCTGACCTCGCCAGAGCATGAGTTGACAGCGCTGAAGCTCCTGCAGGAAGCACGCTACATGCACGGGCTGGACACGAGCGCCGTGCCGGTCGCGGCGCAGCTCTTGAGCGACACGGGGCTCAACGCGGCTGCGGATCGCCTGGCTGCGACCGATGCCACGCTGCTCGCTGCCAACCTCGAGCGCATTCGGAAGGCGCAAGCCTTGATGCAGACCTTCGGCGCACAGGGTGTACCGGCCATGGTCGTCACCGACGAGAGAGGCAGCCGGCTGCTGCGGGGCGATGTGCTCTACGGCGGGGCCGAGAGCCTGCTGAAACACCTGGCCACCGCTTGAAGCAGCATGGGCTTCGCCGCGGCCTTACTGCAGCGCCTCGAGGCGAAGCTACTGAGCGCCGATCGGCCTCGTGCTCAGGAGTGATGGATTTCAGACGTCTGCGGTCATTTGACGACAGACATCCGATGGTCAGTTCAGTGCGCAGGCGCCGCCGCGAGCCCCGGATCGCGTTCGACGCGGTTGCGTCCGTTGGCTTTGGCGCGGTAAAGGGCAGAGTCGGCTCGATGCAGCAGGCTGTGCATATCGTCGTGCATAGGATCGAGCACGGCGATGCCGATGCTCACGGTGATCGACACCTCGCCGCTTGCGATTTGCACTGAGTCTGCCGACACGGCGCGCAGGATTCGTTCCGAGGTGTGGTGGGCGTTGTCCAGGTTGGCGCCAGGCAGCAGTGCCACGAACTCCTCACCTCCCCAGCGCCCCAGATGGTCCCCGTCGCGCAGTTCGGCCTGCAACCGTCGCGCGACCGCCGCGAGGCAGGCATCGCCGATGCCGTGGCCGAACCGATCGTTGATCGACTTGAAGTGATCGATGTCGACGAACAGCACGCCCAGCCCACTGCCACCGGCGCGAGCCTCGCTCGCCAGTGCGCGCAGTTGCATCTCGATCGCGCGCCGGCTTTGCACCCCCGTCAGCATGTCCTCCTCGGCCATTTTTCGTGCGACGTCGCGCTCGCGCCGGAAGCCGAGCACACGATCCGCGATACCCAGCGTCAGGGCCAATGCTTCCCATACCGCGCCGAGTGCGTACAGGTACACGTCGTTGGCCGCGATGTCGATCAGACCCGCCGCCTGCATGCTGCGCACCGACGTGGCAACGGTCAACGGAATCCAGCCGGCAAGGAAGTAGTAGCCATAGCGATCGCGAGCGATCGCCGCACGCACCCCGAGGCCGATCATCAGCAGGTTGATCGCCAGCAGCACCGCCACCATCACCATGCCGAACCGGCTCGCCGGCCATGGCCATGCCGCGATCGCGACCGCGGACAACAGCAGGGCAGTGCGCAGGCGATCCATCACCGGAAGAAGGCGCGGTGCGTGGCGCCCGACGTCCAGGAAGTCGCGCGCGAAACCGACGGCGAAGCCGATCGCCGCACTGGCCGCAGCCCACTGCCCGTGAATGCCGAGGCGCCCGAGCCAGTCACCACCCGGCGCGGCATAGAGCAGCCCGGCGCTGGCGGTCATGAAGAGGATCAGGCTCAGCAGATAGCAGGTGTAGTCGGCGAACATTCGCTCCCGCAGCGCGACCCAGTAGCAGCCGGCAATCACCGCGAACGCGATGAGAGAGGCATACATGGCGGCCGATACGATCAGGCGCGTCTTCTCGTACTCGCGCCAGGCCTCCCCGGCGGCGATGGAGAAGTCGACGTTGACACGGTGGCCGTGTGCAAGGTGCAACAGCAGCGGCGTCCCGGGCTCGAGCGACGCCGGCAGCGGGAAGATCAGCGCGATTGCGGAACCGTCGCGCTCAGCGGGATGGGTCTTGGAGCGCTCGATGCGCGTCCCGTCTGGCAGCACGAGCTGCACCGATCCGGCGACCTGGCCTTCGACGACCAGCAGCGCCTTGGGCGGCAGCGCGCGAGGCGTGATGCGCACCCAGCTGCCGTGCTCCCGGTACGGCAGCATCCGCTGCACACGCGTGCCCTCGGCCTCCCACAGCGGCGGCACGTGGCTGCGGGCCAACACCGACGGCAAGGCGTCCGCCGGCAGATCGGCCCCGATGAGCGTCGCCTTCAGCGCGGCCTGCGCCAAGTCCGGCTGGCCGGCGTCCGCAGCGCCGGCCCCGCACAGCAGGAACGCAAGGCACAGCAGGGCGAGGCGGCGCAGCGCGACGATCATGAGCGTGGGACGGATTGGAGGTCGAGCCGGCAAGCTTAACGGTCAGCCCGAAACTTTTGGGACGGCTCGAAGCTGACAATGCGACGGAATGCACGGTCACCACTCCGTGCCATCGACGCCCGGCACGGCAGAGATCGCGTGCGAAGGACGGCATCCGAAGATCGCGAACGGGCGTTCTCGACCCATTGCGGCGGTCCACGATGGGCGGCTTTCCGGAGCGTCGTGTGGCGCGTTGTGTTGACATTCGACTAGGGGACCTGTTCGACTAGGCCCACGCATGACACATCGAGCCCACCGAGAAGCGGACTCACCAATCCCCACGGCCACGGTCTCTAGCGGCCTCCCGGTTGTGCATTTCCCAGCTGCAGTCTGCGACTTCCCATGCGCTGCCTGGGAAAGCGACATGATGCTCCGCGTCCGACAACAGGTTCGTCCTCGCCATACAGGCGAAGTAGGAGTCGAAGTCTGCCCATGGCATGATGAAAGTCCAGGTATGCAAGATGCCTGCGTCCCGTTGCTGGCAATTCAAAGAGATCAGGGAGTTCTCATGTTCGAGCTTCGCGTCATGGCGCCGCTGTGCGTCGCACTATTGTTGGCCGCTTGCGGTGGCGGTGGCGGTGGCGGCGGCGGTTCCAAGGACCTGTATGTATCGGTCAGCTACCCGTCCGACGCGGTGAACTTGTTCAGCACCGTCAACCTGCAGCCCGCACTGAACGGATTCGACGGTCACCGGCAGCATTGCATACAGACATCGGGCGCGCTGCCGGCAGGCATGCACCTCAGCGACGATTGCTCCATCTCGGGCCGGCCCACCCAGTCGGGTTCGTTCAACGTCGGCATCAAGGTGAGCGCCGATGATGCCAATGGCAGCGTGGACGTCTCGACGCCCGTCACTGTCTCGGGCCCGACCTTGCGCTATCCGACGCGACTGACAGGTTTGTCTCTGGCCGACGCGGTAACGGACGTCGCGCAGATCGGCACTGACGGCCTTGGCTGGCACGCGCCGACCGACGGCACGCCGATGACCTGGTCCTTCACGTTGAGCGCAGGTGCGCTCCCGCCGGGGCTGGTGCTAAACCTAACGACCGGCGCCATCTCCGGCGTGCTATCTACATCAGGGAGCTACACCGCGACTGTCCAGGCGCTGCTGACGACCCCTTACGGCAACTTCACGCTGGAACCAGCCTCCTATTCGCTCGGGGTCGGCGCGGCGCAGACGAGCTTCTACTACTCGCAAAACGGCAGCACGGTGAATGGCTACGCCTACGGCTACATCGGCGTACCCTTTGCCATTCAACCGGCATCCCCCTCCTTGGGCACGCTGAGCAGTTTCAGCATTGGAAGCGCGCAGCTGTCAGGCGGACTCAGCTTCGACTCAGTCAGCGGCAGCGTCACGGGCATCCCGACCACGCAAGGCAATACGCCCACGTCCTACCCGGTGACGGCAACACTGACAATTGTCGGTGTCGGCCACGCCGTGGACAGCCTGCTCGGAATCTCGATCAGCAACCCGGTTAACTTTTCCTACATCACACCGTTCGCCAAGGTTGGCGCGCCATTGAACATCGTGCCTCAGTTGTCGTTCGCAACACCGTTGCCCGGCGCGGCGCGCAGCTTCGCAATCAACCCTGACTTTTGTTTTCTGCCAGCCGGCTGGAGTGTGGACGCGTTGACCGGCACGGTCAGTGGGACCCCTGCGGCAGCCGGGTCTTACGGCTGCGAGATCGTGCTAACGAGCAACTACAACGGCGTCACCTGGTTGACGCGCGCCTACGTCTCGGCACAGATCAGCCCGTGATCTCGTCGAAGCAACGCGGCCGACGGCCGAGGACGCTAGATGATGGGCGCGCGTGCGCCGCGCACAGGGTTCAGCGCGTCGGCGTCGCCGGTGTCCACGCGCTGAGGTCGGCGACATCAATAACCATCACCGGCTTAGCGCAAGAAGAGCTTGCCGTCCTGAGCGACTGTTGTGACCTAAACGCTTCATCAACGGACAGCTTGAGCCGGCCAAGTCAGCCGAGCATGCCGAGCATGCCGAGCGTTGCTCCAGTGACCGCTCTGCGGCGTCAGATATAAGAACCTGGACGACTTCTCCTGGCCGCGACTTGCCTGAGATCGATCTCTTCGAATGGTCAGCTCACCGTCGCATCGCCGACGTTCGAGCCCCAACGGCTGCTGTGCGAGGTGAAGCGGGCGCACACAGGTGTGAGCGCCATACCCGGACGCGGCCCTAGGCCGCGGCACCCGCAGGTCGGATCGATGGGCAGCAGGCGCTGGCGTAGCCGGAGCGGCCAGGGCGTGTACTCGCGTGCGCTCCAGTTTCCAGTCTTCGCACGCGGTCGACAGCGCCAGCCTCCAGGCTGATCGCTCAGGCCGCCGCGGCCATCGTCTGCCGCCGCGGCAGCCGCGTGAACGCAAGCGCCGCCAGGAAGGCTCCGATGCCCAGCGAGAACGCGCCGACAAAGAGCCACGCGTAGCTGGAAAACGTGTCGTAGATCAGCCCGCCCAGCACAGGCCCCAGCGCCATGCCGAGGCTGCTGGCCATCGTGGTTCCGCCGATCACCGTGCCCATCATGCGCAGCGGAAAATTCTCGCGCGCGATCACGGCAAACAGCGGCATCACGCCGGCATAGGTGAAGCCGAACAACGCAGCGACGGTGTAGAAGCTCCCCAGCTGGCGCGCGACCACGTAGCCCAGCACCACAATCGCCTGGGCGAGCAGCGCCAGCACCAAAATGCGCGCGGCTCCGAAGCGGTCGCCCAGCAGCCCGAACACGAGGCGGCCGCCCATGCCCGCGAGTCCTTCAAGGCTGTAGATCGATACGGCGGCCATCAGCGGGATGCCGCACGTGACGGCGTAGCTCACCGTATGAAAAATCGGCCCCGAGTGGGTGGCGCAGCTCAGAAAGCTCGTCAGCACCAGGATCAGGAACGGCGCAGAGCGCATGGCTCGCCCGACGGACAAGGCCGGCTCATGCGCCGCGCCCGATGTTGCTGCGGACGCGGCTTGCGCCAGTGCGGGTGGGCGGCGCACCAGCAACGCCACGGGCACCATGATGACCGCCACCAAAGCCGCGATGATCTGCAGCGAGGTGCGCCAGTCGTGGGTCTGCACCAGCCACGCGGCCAGCGGCGACATGGTCATCGGCGCCATGCCCATGCCGGCCGACACCAGTGAAACCGCCAGGCTGCGCCGCGTGTCGAACCAACCGGTGACGCACGCCATCATCGGCGCAAAGATCGCCGCCGCGCTGATGCCGACGACCACGCCGAACAACAGCTGGAACGCCACGAGCGATGTCGCCAGGGCGGCCAGCGCGAGACCGGTGGTGAGCAGCAAGGAGCCCGCCAAGACCACGATGCGTGGACCCACGCGGTCAGAGAGGGTGCCCCAGCCGATGCTGCCGAGCGCGAGCGCCACGAAAGCGAGCGTCATCGCGGTGGAGATCCCCGTGGTGGACCACCCGGTGTCCTGCGCGATCGGCCGCAGGAACACCGGCAGCGAAAACAGCCCGCCGATCGCGACGCAGCCGAGCACGCCGCCCGCGGCCACGATGATCCAGCGGTAGTGCGCGTGCAGCGCGTTCATCCAAGCAAACATGGTTCAGTCCTTGGTTGATTCGGTGTGATCTGAAGGTCAGACTAGCGGCGCCCGCCCGACGGCGTGAGTAACAAGCGTGGCGTGATTGCCGGCATCAGGGCTGGCAGCCGAACTCCGGCCCGTCGAGCTGGCGCACTTCGCACTCGATGTCCCAATCGGTGCCGTGCACCTGGAGGAAGCGCCGCGTCAGCTCGACGGCCTCCGCCTTCGACTGCGCCTCGAGGACCGCGTAGCCCCCGATCACCTCCTTGGTCTCGGTGAATGGCCCATCCAGCACCGTGAGCCTGCCGCCGCGGTGCAGCCGCACGCGCGCGCCTTCGGAGGTTGGCCGCAGCCCGGCGGTGCTCACCAGCTGCCCGGTGCCGGTGAGCTCCTCGATCAGCTTGCCCATGTCGGCCATCAGCTGCTCGCTGGGCACTTGGCCGGTGGTTTCGTCGATTCGGATCATCGAAAGGAATCGCATGGTCACGTCTCCTGGTCATGGCGCGGCGGAACGATTCCGCCACTTCATCTCCACGACGAACGAAGACCAGCCGAATCGACAATCGTGCCGTTCCGCAGGCTCACTGGATTGAATCGATTCGTGGAGACCGGTGAAGGTCGCGGCGTGCCAGCGTCGCCGAGGGGCTGCGTAAAGTACGCCAGCGCAAGACGTCATGGCGATTCAGCCCCGAATCGGCAAATGACAACCCCGTGGCAACACGTGTCGCCTGCGAGCGCGTTCTTGATCTGGCGCAATCGCGCGTCAATCGCTCGCGCTGCAGCGGTTCGGCTCGACTCGAGCGTCCGCGAATCGACCATCGCTTGATGTCGCGCAACTCCAGGCGCCGTCTCGCGGGCCACAGTGAGGCCATGTGAATTTGTCGAGGTGTCCGAATTGGCAGCGCATGTCCGTGAATCCGATCGGAAGCGAACCGTCGCGGTCCTGGCCGAGGAGTTCCGTGCACCGTTCGATGACGTGGCGGCGCTCTACGAACGCGAACGGGCCGACCTGCTGCGCGGCGCGCGCGTCACGACGTTTCTCGACATCCTCGCCGTGCGCAAGGTCGAGGACGCCCTGCGTCAGCGTCGCAGGGACACGCACATGTCGACGTCGGGATCCACGACGCTGCCGGCCGGCTGACGTCCGCATCGAAGGAGCTCCGTGCCGATGCGCAGACGAGTCGTCCTGGGCACGCTTGCCTGCAGCGCGCTCGCACCGTCGCTGACCGCCTGTTCGCCGGGTGTCGATGAGCAGGAGGCGGCGCGCGCCCTGCGGCGCCCCGGCAGCTCGAACATCGCCGATCGAGGCATGCGGATGCGAGAACTGGTGCGCTACGCCACGCTGGCGCCATCGAGCCACAACACGCAATGCTGGCGCTTTCACCTCGAGGAACGATCGATCACGATCGCCCCCGACCTGTCGCGGCGCTGCCCGGCGGTCGACCCCGACGATCACCATCTCTACGTCTCGCTGGGCTGCGCCACCGAAAACCTCGTGCAGGCGGCGCTCGCCCACGGCTTGCGGGCTGACGCGCGCGTCGACCCCGGCGGCGCCGGCGCCATTGCTGTCAGCCTGGAGCCGACTCATGCGTCGGCCTCGCCGCTGTTCCATGCGATCGGCGAACGGCAATGCACCCGGGGTGACTACGACGGCAAGCCGCTGTCGCCCGACGAGCTTCGACTGCTCGAACAGGCGGGCACCGGCCCGGGGGTGCGCGTGGTGCTTCTGACGGAGCGCGCGGCCCTGGAGAAGGTGCTGGAGTACGTGGTGGCGGCCAACACCGTGCAGATGAACGATCCAGCGTTCGTCGCGGAACTGAAGACCTGGATCCGCTTCGGGGCCGACGAGGCGGTGCGTGCCGGCGATGGCCTGTTCGCCGGCGCGTCTGGCCATCCACCGCTGCCGCGCTGGCTGGGCAGCCGGATGATGGACCTGCTCTTCACGCCCAAGTCCGAGAACAACCGCTATGCACGACAAGTGCGCAATTCGGCCGGCATTGCCGTGTTCGTTTCGGAGGCCAGCGACCGGATGCATTGGGTCGAGGCGGGCCGCTGCTACGAGCGCTTCGCGCTGCAGGCCACCGCCCTCGGCATCCGCAATGCGTTTCTCAATCAGCCCGTCGAGGTCGGTGCCATCCGGCCGCAGTTCGCCTCGGCTCTCGGGCTCGGCGGGCGGCGCGCGGACCTGGTCGTGCGCTTCGGTCGCGGGCCCGTGATGCCGCTGTCGATGCGGCGGCCGGTTCAGGATGTTCTGGCCTGACCCGACGGCCCGATCGCAGACAGCTTCGCGCCGACGATCAGGAGCCACAAGACGATGGCCAACTCGCAGGCTTGGAGGGGCCACGCGAGCTCGGACACCAGGGCTGTATACCGCGTCAACACCAGCTTGACGATGGAATCGAACAGGTAGGCAGTGCCCGCGACCATCAGCAGGAAACCCAATACCCGCGGGATGAAGTTCGACCTGATCACGAGCATTCCGAACGGCAGCAGCCAAAGGCCCCAGAACACCGACGCCACGGCCACGCCTTGACCGTGAAGCCGGACGAAGAGGTCGGCCAGACCCTCGATCTGCGGTGTCGGCAAGACCGCGACGAAGTCGGTGCCAGTGAGCAAGACCAGCGCAGCGAGTTCGTTCACTGCATTCACGAAGACGATGGGAATCGGCAGCAAGCCCAGGATCGCGGATGCCGTCTCGGCGGCGTTTCCGTGGAACAACTTGTTCGGAACGACGATCAGTCCGATGGGCGCGATCAGCGCCACGAGCAGATAGAGAAAGCCTGCCCATCGCGCCTGTCGTCGTGTCGCGTCCATGTGCGTCCTGTTCTTGCGGCCCGTTGGATCAGGCCTTCGTCAGGTACCCCATCCACGGCCAGTAGGTGAGCGCGAACACGACCAGCAGCGCGAACGCAGCGAAAGTGATCGCGAGGCCGGTGCGGACGAAGTCGCGGGCCTCGAAGGTGTCGGTGCCGTAGGCGATCATGTTTTGCGGTGCGTTCACCGGCAGGATGAACCCGAAGCTCACGACGAACTGCAGCAGCATGGTCATGCCGACCACGTTGATGTTGGGCGTCTGCACCGCCATCAGCACGCTGATGACAATCGGGATCATCGTCGAGGCCAGCGCCGTCGCGCTGGCGAAACCGAGGTGGATCACGATCAGGAACAGCGACAACAGCATCAGACAAGCCAAGGCGCTCGCCTGCTGCAGCCCGAGGTGCTGAACGATCAGGGCAGCGAGCCACCCCGCGGCGTGCGTCTGCAGCAACGCCGTTCCGATGCTGATGCCAGCCGCGAAGAGGATCACCGTTCCCCATGGAAAGCCGCGCTGGGACTCCTTCCAGCTCATCACGCCCAGGCGCGGCAGCAGCATCAGGGCAATGGCGGCGATGGTGGTCGACGTGGTGTCGAAGTTGTGCAGCCACTTTTCGGTGGCCCAGAAGCCCAGCAGTCCCAGCACGGTGACGAGCAGCTTCCATTGCCTGGCCGTCATGGGCCCGATGGCGTCGAGCTGACGGCGGATGGTGGCCTTGCCACCCGCGATCTCGCTCGTCTCGGGCTTCAGCATGCGGGTCATGATGAAGTACAGCGCGACGCTGAGCAGCGCCGAAAACGGCGCGCCGGCGATGAACCACTCGGTCCAGCTGATGCTGGTATGGAACTGCTTCTCGATGAAGCCGACCGCGACCATGTTCTGCGCGGCCGCGGTCTTGATGCCGATGTTCCAGACGCTGGCGGTCTGGGCCGCCGTGATCACGAGCAGCGCGGCGAAGCGACTGCGCTTCTCGACCTTGAACGCGAGGATGAAGCCCATCATGATCGGCATCAGGCAGGCCACCCGTGCCGTCGTGCTGGGCACGACGAACGACAGTACGAACCCGACGAGCATCGCGCCGATGACGATGTGGTTCGAACGGGCATCGACCCGGGACAGCACGAACAACGCGATGCGTCGGTCGAGCCCGGTCGCCGTCATCGCGGCGGCGATGAAGCAGGCCGCCGCGACGAGAGCGACGGCGCTGCTGGAAAAGCCGGACAGCGCCAGATTGAGCGCCGCCGCAGTGCCCATGGCAGTGCCGGCCGGTTTCGCGGCGTCGGGCGCGTACGCCAGCAGGAAGACCATCAGCGCGCCGATCACCACGCCGCTCACCGCGTAGTCGAGCGCCTCGGTCATCCAGACGATCACCGCGAAGGCCAGCACGCCCAGCATCACTTGGCCGGCCTGCGGCAGGCCGGCGGATGCCGGCATCGACACGATGCCGGCCAGAACCAGCGATGCGGCGAGCAGGCCGATCTTCTTGGCAGAACCTTCGGGTGCCGATCCGGGTTGAGCCGCGGCGTCTGCTGCTGCCAGGTCCATGGCCTGGCTACACGTCGTCCGAGATGCGCATCACGACGCGCCCCTCGATGTCGCCGCCCTTCATCCGCTTGAAGATCGCGTTGATGTTGTCGAGCCTGTCTTCAGCGTAGGTCGTGTGCACCTTGCCTTCGCCGGCGAACTCGAGCGCCTCCTGCAGATCCTTGCGGGTGCCGACGATCGAGCCGCGAACGGTCTTGGCGTTGAGCACCACGTCGAAGATCGGCAGCGCGAAGTCGCCCGGCGGCAAGCCGACCAGCGACATGGTGCCGCGCTTGTGCAGCATGCCCAGCGCCTGTGCAAACGCGCTGCGCGACACCGCCGTCACGAGCACGCCGTGCGCGCCGCGGATCGCGCGCTGCACTTCCTGCACCGGGTCTTGCGTCTTCGCGTTGACCGTCATGTCGGCGCCGAGCGCCTTCGCCAGCGCGAGCTTGGCGTCGTCGATGTCGACCGCGATGACGTGGAACCCCATCGCCTTCGCGTACTGCACGGCATAGTGCCCGAGGCCACCGATGCCCGAGATCGCCACCCAGTCGCCGGGCTTGCACTCCAGCACCTTGAGGCCCTTGTAGACCGTCACGCCGGCGCACAACACCGGCGCGATCTCGGCAAAGCTGCGGTTGGCCGGCAGGTGGCCGACGTAGCCCGGATCGGCGAGCACGTATTCGGCATAGCCGCCGTTGACGGTGTAGCCCGTCATCTGCTGCTCGTCGCACAGCGTCTCCCAGCCGGTGATGCAGTGCTCGCAGTGGCCGCAGGCCGTGTGCAGCCACGGCACGCCGACGCGGTCGCCTTCCTTGATGCCCTTCACGCCCTTGCCGAGCGCGGCGACGAAGCCGACGCCTTCGTGGCCGGGAATGAACGGCAGGCTGGGCTTGACCGGCCAGTCGCCGTCGGCGGCGTGCAGGTCGGTGTGGCACACGCCCGAGGCGACAACCTTCACCAGCACCTGGCCGGGGGTGACCTCGGGCACCGGGACTTCTTCGATCTGCAGGGGTTGGCCGAAGCTGTGGACGACGGCGGCTTTCATCAGGGTCATGGCAATCTCCGAATAGACAAGTGAATAGGCGAAGCGATCAGAAGAAACCCATGGCCTTGGTGCTGTAGCTCACCAACAGGTTCTTCGTCTGCTGGTAGTGGTCGAGCACCATCTTGTGCGTCTCGCGCCCGAATCCCGACTGCTTGTAGCCGCCGAACGCCGCATGCGCCGGGTAGACGTGGTAGCAGTTGGTCCACACGCGTCCGGCCTGGATCTCGCGGCCGACGCGGTAGGTGTTGTTGACGTTGCGCGACCACACGCCGGCGCCCAGCCCATAGGGCGTGTCGTTGCCGATGCGGATCGCGTCGTCGCGGTCCTTGAAGGTCGTGACCGACAGCACCGGTCCGAAGATCTCTTCCTGGAAGATGCGCATCTTGTTGTCGCCGACGAAGACGGTGGGTTGGAGGAAGTAGCCTCTCTCCAGATCGCCGCCCAGGTGCGCACGCTCGCCGCCGGTGGCAAGGCGCGCTCCTTCCTGCTTGCCGATCGCGATGTAGCTCTCGATCTTCTCGAGCTGCCCGTGCGAGCATTGCGGGCCCATCTGCGTCGCCGGGTCGAGCGGGTCGCCGACCTTGATGGCAGCCACGCGCTTGACGGCGCGCTCCATGAATTTGTCGAACATCGACTCCTGCACCAGTGCGCGCGACGGGCAGGTGCAGACCTCGCCCTTGTTGAAGGCGAACAGCGCGAAGCCTTCGAACGCCTTGTCGAGGAAGTCGTCGTCCTCGTCCATCACGTCGGCGAAGAAGATGTTGGGCGACTTGCCGCCGAGCTCCATCGTCATCGGGATGATGGTCTCGGAGGCGTAGTGCATGATCTGACGACCGGTGGTGGTCTCGCCGGTGAAGCCGATCTTGGCGATGCGCGGGCTGCGCGCGAGCGGCGTGCCGACCTCCGAGCCGCTGCCGAACACGACGTTGACGACACCCGGCGGCAGGATGTCGGCGGTCAGGTCCATCAACACCGCCAGGCTCAGCGGCGTGTCCGACGCCGGCTTCATCACCACGCAGTTGCCGGCCGCGAGTGCGGGCGCCAGCTTCCAGGCCGCCATCAGCAGCGGAAAGTTCCAAGGAATGATCTGCCCGACCACGCCCAGCGGCTCGCGGAAGTGGTACGCGACGGTGTCGTGGTCGATCTCGCCGAGCGAGCCTTCTTCGGCGCGGATGCAGCCCGCGAAGTAGCGGAAGTGATCGGCTGCCAGCGGCACGTCGGCATTCAACGTTTCGCGAATCGGCTTGCCGTTGTCGACGGTCTCGACGTTGGCGAGCAGGCCGAGGTTCGCTTGAATCCGATCGGCAATCAGGTTCAGCAGCCGGGCGCGTTCGGTCGGCGACGTGCGGCCCCAGGCGGCGCGAGCCTTATGCGCGGCGTCCAGCGCGAGTTCGACGTCCTCGGCACTCGACTTCGCCACCATCGCGAGCTGCAGCTGGTTCAGCGGGCTGTAGGAGGCGAAGTAGCGCTCCTTCAGCGGCGCCACCCACTGGCCGCCGATGAAGTTGTCGTAGCGCTGACGCAGCGCGGCGGGCCGGCGTTCGAATGCGTGGGTCTGGGTGTTCATGCGGAGCTCCTGGATCGTCAAAGCGGTTGGGTTCGATCGGTCAGACGGGCGTCTGCCGGCTTCGGTGGAATCTAGGTGTTCATCGCTTGCGGGCCTTGATCGACATCAAGCATCGAAGCGGGTTCGCAAACAGAAACAATCGGCACTGTCGGAGGGCGCTCAGTCCGGGTACCTGCCTACTCGCCCGATGCGTCGCAGAGCACATCGGCAGCTGACGGCGTGCGTGCCTTCACGGTGAGGCCGCTGCCGTGCCCGAGTAGCCAGTCATGCCAGGCCGGCCACCACGATCCCTCGTGCGGCGCTGCGCTGGCCACCCAGCGTGCCGGGGCCAGCACCGGGTCGTCTGCCGCGCGGCTCAGCTGCGCAAAGTGCTGGTTCGGGTGCCCAAACTGGGTGTGTCGGTCTTCGAAATCCCGCGCGAGCACGTGAAGGGGCGCAGGCGCGCACGCGTGGTGGTCTGCAACGGCGCGGCTCAGTCGGTGATCGAATCGGTCCGCGGCATGCACGAAGAATTTGTCTTCGTGTGGCACCGCGAACGGGTGAAGAACGTCGATGACGAGCCCGTCATGCCGTACCGGCCTGGCATGGCAAGCAGTCCATGACCCAGCACTACAGCGTCGCCCAGATCGTCGAGATCCACTCGGCTCTCGAGAAGATCAAGGACGACACCGGCCGCTGGAACAAGAGCCTGGCAATGCTCAGGCGCGAGCAACAAGAGGGTCGGGGTGATGCCAGTCCCCCAAAAGTCCCTCAGCAAGAAAAACGGCCTAGAGATCGCCAAAGCCGACGTTCATCGCCCGCGATTCAGCGCCTGAGTGCTCTTTTCAGCGATCCGTACCCATGGCATGCGCGAGCCTGATGAGGCCGGGATCGCTGAATGCGGCTACGACGCAACATCGAACTGACGGCGGAAGTCGCCTGGCGTGCATCCTTCGACGCTGCGAAAGAACTTGGTGAAGTTGGTCGCCTCGTCGAAGCCAAGCCGCTGCGCGATGGCGGAAATCGGCAGCTCCGTGTGAACGAGCAGGCGCTTGGCTTCGAGCGCAAGGCGCGAGGCGATAAAGGCCTTCGCACCGACGCCAACCACCGCACTGCAGATGCGAGTGAGAGTCTTCTCGGAACATCCCATCGCATGTGCGTAGCGCGAAACGTGATGCCACTGATGCACCTTCGCGTCCAGAAGCCGTTTGAAAAGGCGAAAGCGCTCCGGCACGTCGGACGATGTGCCGGCGGATCGCTGTTGCTCAGCATGAAGGATGTGCAGCCGCGTCACGAGCGTTGTCAGTTCACTCTGAAGCAGCCAGTTCAGCAGCGGTTGTCGGGCGTCGAGCGCGCACTCCTGCTCCATGCGCGCGAGCGTGTCGGCCACGAACCGACGCGTCGACCCGTCAAGGTGCAGATGGGCAGGAAGTGCATCGACCAGCTCAGGCATTTGAAGGCGTTCCTCGCCTTGCGAAGCCTGCAGCAGCTCGGGTCGGAACAGCAGGAGGTTTGCGTCCCATCGGCTTCCCGGGCCGAAGCGGTGCACCTGCCCGGGCTGGATGGTCAGCAGCGACCCGGCGCCACACTCGATGTGACTGAAGTCCACCACGGCGCGGCATTGTCCGCGTCTGACGCACACGACCATGTGAAAGTCGTAGCGGTGGTGACGCTGTAGGTGGGCACGGGGCACCCGTCGTCTCAGGTCCGACATCGAGAAGACCTCGAGATCCAGCGCCCTGTCGGCAGAGGGCCGATATTGGACCTGCTCGATATCGACGGATCGGGTCCTGTGCGGCATCGGTCGATTGTCCGATATTCACCATTGGGCAGCCGACTTTGATCGTGCGGGACACGCCCGCAGATCGAACAATCTGGGGATACGAGTACCGAGCGGCCACCATGCCCCGGGATCCATCTGATAGACAGTCCGAGGCGACCGATGCGAACTACCCGACGTGTGCTCTTCTTATCAGCGGTCACCGCTGCAGCCTTTCTCTTCGGCTGCGCCGCGCCTGGCAGGGGAACGTCTCCGGCAAGCGCAAACCGACAGTTCATGGCTCGCTTCGTGGAGTTCATCAACACCGCGGACCCGCGGCTCGCCACAGAATTGGTTTCTCCGGATGCCGTGTTTCACGTTCCTGGGCGCGCCGAACCCGCGCACGGGCCACAAGGCTATCTGGAGATTATCGGGATGATGCGCGGCGGATTCCCCGACATTCGGTGGACTCTTGAGGAAACCGTCATCGAAGGTGATGTCATCGCCGCGCGATTCACGATGCGCGGGACGCACCGCGGCCCCTTCTTTGGCATGCCTCCCACCGGCAAACCGATTGCCGTGCAAGCGCTGAACATCTATCGACTCTCGACGGGGAAGATCGTCTCTGAAGTGGGGCAGCCGGACCTCCTCGGACTGATGCAGCAGATCGGCGGTCTGCCGCGCTCCTGAGGCCGCACTCTATGCAAGCGACCTGGTACGACAAGCAAGGACCGGCACACGATGTACTCGTTGTCGGCACGATGGCCGACCCGCAGCCCGGCCCAGGCGAGGTCCGAATTCGCGTTCATGCCTCCGGCATCAACCCGGGTGACGTGAAGAAGCGCCAGGACGCCTTCGGGGTCGGGATGCCGTTTCCCCGCGTCATCCCGCACAGCGATGGCGCTGGAGTTGTCGATCGGGTTGGCCCCGGGGTGCCGGCGTCTCGGGTGGGGCAATCGGTGTGGTGCTACGGCGCGCAGAGCTACCGAGCTTTCGGCACGGCGGCAGAGTACACCGTGGTTCCGGAGGCCCAGGCCGTGCCGTTGCCCGAAGGCGTGTCGTTTGAACAGGGGGCGTGTATCGGCATTCCCGGGATCACGGCACACCATGCGGTTCACGCCGGCGGCCCGGTCGCCGATCGCACGGTACTTGTACAGGGCGGTGCGGGTGCGGTGGGATTGTGTGCGGTGGGGTTGGCGAGGCTGGCCGGGGCTCGCGTCATTGCCACCGTCCGGTCGCCAGTCGACGTGGCTGCAGCGACAGGTGCGGGCGCCCACGACGTTCTCTGCACCGACGGTCTGTCCGAGCCGGACATCGTCGCGGCTTTGCGCAAGGTTGCTCCGCAGGGCATCGACCACATCGTCGAGGTTGCATTCGACGCCAACGTCGCCATCGATGTCGAGGTGCTGTCTTTGGGCGGTTCGATCGGAACCTATGCCACCGGCCGATCGACACCGAGCATTCCTTTCTGGCCGCTCGTGTTCCAGAACATCCGCGTTTACTTTCTCGGCAGCGACGATTTCCCGGGCGAGGCGAAGGCGGCTGCCGCGCGCGACATCAACGCATTCCTTGGCTCGGGATGGCCAGGCTTCAGCGTCGACCGCGCGTTCACACTCGCGCAGATCGCCGAAGCTCATGTGCAAGTCGAAGCCAGAGGGAGGCGTGGTCGGGTGGTTGTGCTCGTGCCGCGGTAGCACATCTGAGGCGTTGCCCGTCACGCGGACTACTGCACGACTCGGACAGCGTGCCATGACGAAGCAGCGGACGACGATGCTCCGACGGAGTCAATGCTTTCCGGAGTGCGTCAGTGCGTAGTCCACAAAGGCCTTCAGCTTGGAAGGCTGCTGCCGCCGGCTGGAGTAGTACAGATAGAACCCGGGGAACGTCGGTGAGAAGTCCGCCAGCACCCGCTTCAGCGTCTTGGCCCGGATGTGCGGCAACGCCAACTGCTCGAACGTGTAGGCCAGTCCGACGCCGTCCAACGCGGCCTCGACCGAGAACAACGAGTCGCTGATCGTGAGGCTGCCGCCGATCTCGTACTCGACGATGCGGCCGTCGACCGTGAGCTCCCACTTGTGGATGGCGCCGCTGCCCGAGAACCGAAAGCGCACGCAGTTGTGGCGCACCAGATCCGAAGGATGTCGCGGTGCCGGGTGGCGCTTGAAGTAGGCGGGTGAACCGACGACGGCCACGGCAATCGGGCCGCCAAGAGGCACGGCGACCATGTCCTTCTGGACGCTCTCACCCAGTCGAACGCCGGCGTCGAACCCTCTTTCGACGATGTCGACATAGCCCTCGTCGTTGCTCAACTCGACCTGCACGTCCGGGTAGGCCTCGAGGAACCCGGCCAGCAGCGGCCGCAGGACCATCGCGATCGAGATGCGCGCCGCGTTGATGCGCAACACACCCGACGGTCGGCCTTGAAGCGCGTGCAGGTGCTCTCCGGCTTCCAGCACCTCGCCCAGCGCCGGCCCGATGCGCGACAGGTAGGCCTCGCCGGCCTCGGTGAGGCTGACGCTGCGAGTGGTGCGGTTCAGCAGCCGGACCCCGAGCCGCGTCTCCAGGCTGCGGATCGCCTGACTGAGCGCCGACGGAGAGACTTCGAGCGCCGCCGCGGCAGCGGAGAACCCGCGGTGCTCCGCGACTTTCCAAAAGGCCAGCAATCCGTCGAGCTGATTCAGTCTCATGCTTTGAAGATTATCTTCATATGGTGTTCAGCATTGAGGCCTTTTTCTTCTTGGCCGGCGTCCCTACAGTCGCGGCCATCGACCGGTTCCGTATCTCAAGAGGCATACCCCATGACTGACACGCAAGTTTGGCTCATCACCGGCGCGAGCCGTGGCTTGGGCGTCGACATCGCCAAGGCCGCACTGGCCGCCGGACACGCCGTCGTCGCCACCGGCCGCGATCCGGGGAAGGTTGCCGCGGCGGTCGGCCAGCACGACCACCTGCTGGCCGTGAAGCTAGACGTCACCCGCGCCGAGGACGCTCAGGCTGCGGTCGAGGCCGCCGTCGGAAAGTTCGGTCGCATCGACGTTCTCGTCAACAACGCGGGCAACTTCTATGCAGGCTTCTTCGAGGAACTCAGCCCCGATCAGGTCCGCCACCAGATCGAGACGCTGCTGTTTGGTCCGATGAACGTGGCTCGTGCCGTGCTGCCGATGATGCGCAAGCAGCGATCGGGCTTGTTGCTCACGATCTCGTCGACCGCGGGCATCTCCGGTGGCATGTTCTGTACGGCGTACGCCGCCGCGAAGTTCGGCATCGAAGGGTGGATCGAGTCGCTCACGCCGGAGATTGCCTCCTTCGGCATCCGAACGATGCTGGTGGAGCCCGGCTTCTTCCGGACCGAACTGCTCACGCTCGGCTCCACCACCTTTGCCGAACCTTCCATCGCGGATTACGCCGAGCGCACCAGGGAGACCGTCGCCGCATGGCGCGGCATGGATGGCAAGCAGGGCGGTGATCCCGCGAAGCTCGCCGAGGCGCTGGTGACGCTTGCTGGGCTCGAAGAACCGCCGGCCCGCTTTGCCGCCGGCGCCGACGCTGTGCAGACCTTCGAGACCAAGGCCAAGGCCTTGCTCGCACAGGCGGACGCCTACCGCGCCCTGTCGTCCTCGCTCTCGCACGACGACGTGTGACGGCCGGCACGACCGCACGACGTCCCCATCGCCCATCCACCTGTTCGCGGAGAACCGACCCACCATGAGCCAACTCCACGTCAACGGCCGGGACCACACGGTCGACGCCGACCCGGCCACCCCCATCCTCTGGGCGCTGCGCGACACGCTGGGCATGACCGGCACCAAGTTCGGCTGCGGCGCTGCGCTCTGCGGTGCCTGCACCGTGCACATGGACGGGCAGGCTGTTCGCTCCTGCATCACGCCGATCGCCGCGGCCGAAGGCAAGAAGATCGGCACCATCGAGGCGACGACCGACGGCAGCGACCGTGTCGGCGCCGCCGTGCACGCCGCCTGGGTCAAACACGACGTGGCGCAGTGCGGCTACTGCCAGAGCGGCCAGATCATGAGCGCGACCGCGTTTCTGAAGTCGCTGCCCAAGGGCAAGCGGCCGACGCCCGCTGAGATCGATTCGGCCATGGCCGGCAACATCTGCCGTTGTGGCACCTACGCCCGCATCCGCGCCGCGGTGGCCGATGCTGCCAAGACTCTTGCCTGAAGGAGCCGCCATGCCGCCCAACTTCGACCGAGGCGAAATGCCGCGCGCCTTGCAGCACATGCTGAGCCGTGGTCAAGCCGATGAGCCCATCGCACTGCCGCGCCGCAGCTTCCTGAAGCTGGTCGGCGCCGGCGGTCTGGCTCTCGGCGCCTTCCCCCATGTGGCGATGGCTCAAGCCGAGGGCCAGGGAGCCGGTGGCTTGAAGCCGACGCAGCAGCCCTCGGCCTTCGTGCAGATCGCACCGAACGGCGAAGTCACGGTCACCATCAACCGACTGGAGTTCGGCCAAGGCGTGCAGACCGGGCTGCCGATGATCCTGGCCGAGGAGTTGGACGCCGACTGGCGCCTGGTGCGCAGCCGCAATGGCTCGGCCGACCCGGCCTACCTCGACCCGCTGTTCGGCATCCACCTCACCGGTGGCTCCCACTCGATCAAGAACAGCTTCACTCAGTACCGCGAATTGGGCGCGCGCGCCCGGGCGATGTTGCTGTCCGCGGCGGCCACGCGTTGGAACGTGGATGTCGCCAGTCTGCGCACGCAGGCCGGTGCGGTGCTGGGCCCAGGTGGCCGCAAGGCCGGCTACGGCGAACTGGCCGAGGCCGCGATGGCCCAGCCTGTGCCCGAGAAGGTCACGCTGAAGAACCCCAAGGACTTCCGGACCATCGGCCGGCCCACCACGCGGCTTGATGCACGTGCGAAGAGCAGCGGGCGACAGGACTTCGGCATCGACACGCGCCTGCCCGGTCAGCTGACCGCTGTGGTGGCGCATCCGCCGGTGTTCGGCGCCAAGCTCACATCGGTGGACGACAGCGCGGCGCGCGCCATCAAGGGCGTGAAGGCCGTGCTGCGCGTGCCGGTGGACCGCGGTGGCGAAGGTGTGGCCGTGGTCGCCGACGGCTACTGGCCCGCCAAGCAGGGGCGCGACGCGCTCAAGCTGCAGTGGGACACCGCCAGCGTCGAGAAGGTGGACAGCGAACGTCAGCTCGCCCAGTACCGCGAGTTGGTCGACCAGCCCGGCCCACGAGCCTTCGATGCCGACATGGCGCCGCTGGCCACCGCGCCGCAGCAACTGGAAGCCGAGTTCGTCTTCCCCTACCTGGCCCATGCACCGATGGAGCCGCTGAACTGCACCGTGCAACTGTCCGATGGGCGCGCCGAGCTCTGGGTCGGCACCCAGTGCCCAGGCCTGGACGCGGCCGCCGCTGCGGGTGTGCTGGGCCTGAAGCCCGAACAAGTGACGATGCACGTGCAGACCGCAGGCGGCGGCTTCGGCCGGCGTTTTGTCGGGTCGAGCGACTATGTGGTCGAGGCCTGTGCGATCGCCAAGGCCGCCCGCGCCGTCGGCCTGAACGCACCGGTGCGTACGCTCTGGAGCCGCGAGGACGACATCAAGGGCGGCTACTACCGCCCCATGCATCTGCACCGCGCGCGCATCGGCTTCGACGAACGCGGCCAGGTGCTGGCCTGGGACCACGTCATCGTCGGCCAGTCCATCACCACTGGCACGGTCTTCGGCCAGTTCCAGGTCAAGAACGGCATCGACGCCACGGCCACCGAGGGCATGCGCGAACCGTACGGCGTGCCGATGCGGCTGACCGTGCATCACCCGACCGTGAACGTGCCGGTGCTGTGGTGGCGCAGTGTGGGCTCCACCCACACCGCGTACGTGATGGAGACGCTGATCGACGAGATCGCCCGCGCCACCAAGCAGGACCCGGTGGCGTATCGCATGCGCCTGTTCGGCGACAAGCACCCGCGCCACCGCGCCGCGCTGCAGCTCGCGGTGGACAAGAGCGGCTACGGCAAGAAGCAGTTGCCCGCCGGCCGCGCCTGGGGCGTGGCGGTGCACGAGTCGTTCGACAGCGTCGTTGCGTACGTGGTGGAAGCGTCGGTGCAAGACGGCAAGCCGGTGCTGCACCGCGTCACTTCCGGTGTGCACTGCAACCTTGCGGTCAACCCGCGCAGCGTGGAAGCCCAGGTGCAGGGCGCGGCGGTCATGGGCCTGTCGATGTGCCTGCCGGGTGCGGCGATCACGCTGAAGAACGGCGAAGTGCAGCAGAGCAACTTCGGTGACTTCGTCGTACCACGCATCACCGACATGCCGCAGATCGCGGTGCACATCGTTCCTAGCGCAGAACCGCCCACCGGCATGGGCGAACCCGGCCTGCCGCCACTGGCACCAGCGTTCGCCAACGCCGTCGCGCGGCTGACTGGCAAGCCGCTGCGCAGGTTGCCCTTCGATCTGGCCTGATGGAATCGGCTGCAGCCCTGCGCGAGCGGGCCTTCAAGATGAACCGCTGCTAGACTTCTGCCATGCCTTGCACAGTCTGGTTCTCCGAGAAGATTCGAATTCCCCGCTGACCGGGTACGCGTGCGTCGTCCCGGTCAGCCGGGTCGATGCCACGCGAGCAGGCCATACCGTTCGTCCTTCGATCCCACGCGCATGTCGCTGCCCGCCGCTGTCTGCGGTTGGCACCCTCAGTGATCAGGATCGAACGATGAAACCACAACATTCCCTCCCCTCGCGCAGTCTTGAGCAGGTCTACCTCATCGAACGTGATGCGGGCTTGCTCTGTCGGATCCTGGGTCTGTACGCGTCGCGCGGAATCGACGTGCTGCGAGCAGAGTACGCCTACGCAGCTCAAGACGTCATGACACTGAAGGTCTGCGTAGCCAACGAACCAGAAGCCAGCGCCGAGGTCGTGCGAGTGCTGATCGACAAGGCGGCAAGCCTTGTCGGCGTGCTCGCCGCTTGTGAACAGCCAGCCGCCATGCAGAGGGTGGCCTAGGTTCGTCTTGATCGATTTGGGCACGGCGCGTGAGCAGCAGATTCCTGGCTGCGCTTGCGCGTCCAGGGGCGTTGTCGCGGCCGCCTGACGAACGCCGAACTGCAGACCATCCGCCACGCGGGCGGGTCGGACGGCGTGGGCGGTTGGCGAGCCTTAGACCTAGACTCCGCGACCCACGCGCCGGTCTGGCCGCGTCTTGGCGCGATTGATGCGCTCGCCCGTCCCAGAGTTGATCATTGACACGATTGCCTCTCTCACCCACCTCTGCCCCCCGTGCCCATGCCCCCGCTCATGCCAAACCATCCCCACCGCGAACCCTTCCACGGGAAACGGCGGCTCAACCAACAGCAGCCTGTCCCCTCGGTCCCGCACTAACAGCTCCGGCACCAGTGCCACAAAGTCCGACCCCGCCACGATCTCCGGCACGAACAGGAACGAAGCCGCCGACAGCACCACATTGCGCTTGTGCCCCAACGCGGCCAGGGCGTTGTCCACCGGCGTGACGAAGTCGGCCCCGCGCAGCGAGACGATCACATGCTCCAGCTGTGCAAATTGCGCGACGGAGATCTTGCGTCGCAGCCGTGGATGGTCCCGCCGGCCGATCAGCACATAGCGCTCATCGAACAGGTGCCGCGTCCGCAGGCTAGGTGGCGCCACCGCCGGCGTCATCAGCGCCAGGTCCACATCGCCCCGCGCCATCTGCGCTTCCAGCTGCGGCATGTCCAGGTTCCGCAGCGCCACACGCACGCCGGGCGCCCGGGTGCGCAGTCCCACGACCAGCGGCTTGACCACTGCCGCCTGCAGGTAGTCTGTGCAGGCGATGGTGACGGTCAGCTCCGCCTTGGCAGGGTCGAAGTTCCTGTGCAAGGCGACGGTGGCGCGCACCTGGTCCAAGGCACGGCGCAAGGGGTCAAGCAGTTCGATGGCCTTGGCGGTCGGCATCATGCCGCGCTGCGCGGGGATGAGCAGCGGGTCGTCGAACGCGTTGCGCAGGCGGCTCAACTGGGCGCTCACCGCCGGTTGGCTCAGGTGCAGGCGGGCGGCCGCCTTGGTCACGTTCTGCTCCACCAGCAGGGCCTCCAGCGTGACCAGCAGGTTGAGGTCGAGACGCTTGCTATCCATGGCATGGATAGTAGCCGAACAGATTCGCGATTTTACAGATGGCTCGCGACTGCCGAGACTTGCGCCATCGCCCTACCGGCACCACGGATGGAGAGTGAATCGATGCAGAAGAAAGTCCTGATCGTCCATGCGCACCCCGAGCCCAAATCGCTGACCCGCCAGCTCGTGGACGTGTCCGTGCAGGCGCTCCGGCAACAGGGGCATGAAGTGCTGCAGTCGGATCTGTACGGCATGCGCTGGAAGGCCGTGTTCGACGAACACGATTTCCCCAGCCGAGCCGACCCGGATCGCCTGTCGTTCATCGCGGAGTCTGGGCATTCCCATCTCGGCGGACAGCAGGTCGTAGACATCGCTGCCGAGCAGCAGAAAGTGCTGGCCGCCGACGCGGTGGTCTTCCAGTTTCCGCTCTGGTGGTTCGGCATGCCGGCCATCATGAAGGGCTGGGTGGACAGGGTGTGGGCCTACGGCCTCGCGTACGGCTACAAGAACGCGGGCAACAAGTACCGCTATGGCGATGGTGCCTTCAAGGGCAAGCGGGCGATGCTCGCCGTCGCGGTCGGAGGCCCGGCCAGGGACTATTCGCCGCGGGGTATCAACGGGCCGCTCGAGCAGCTGCTCTTCCCCATTACGCACGGCTCGCTCTATTTCCCCGGCTTCGACGTGCTGCCCACCTTCGCCGTCTATGGCACCGTGCGCATGGCGGCGGATGAGGTGGCCGCGGCCAAGCAAGCCTGGCGCTCGCGTGTCGAACGCCTCTTCGAAGAAGCGCCCATCCCCTTCAGGCCGCAGAACGGTGGCGACTATCCGGACGGCCACGTCCTGGCAACCCATGTCGCGGCCGACCAGAGCGGACTGGTGGCGCACATCGCGGGCAGGGAAACAGTCCCTCTGCCGGTCGAGATGGGAGCCTGAGGTGAAGGTCCTCGTGATCCTGACCCGGCGGCCGGATGCCGACGCAGGCCAGCTGGCACGGCTTTCCCGGACGGAGCTGCTGGCGGTGTGGAAGGGCATGGCAGAGGGCGCCGTGCGCGCGGTCCATGGCTTGCAGGAAGGCGCAGGTTTGTGTCGCATAGCTGCCAACCCGCAGTGCGAAAGGGGTACCGGCACCCGACCCTGAGCCGTCTGTCAGCCTCGATAGAAGCAGCCGCTCGTCATAGGAGGCACACGGAAGTCTCAATAGCTCCAGGCCGGTCAGCACCGGCCACGAAGGGCAGCTTGCAGCATCGTGACCCTCGACGACAGCTTCCGGCGGCGCGGACGCGACGAGCCTCGACCCCGCTACGCTCGGTCGCGCGGAGCGGGCGCAGACACTCGAATGCGGACGACCCGCCGTGAAGGGTTCAAGGCTTATGAGCAATGGCCTCAATCTCTATCTTGGTGCCAACCATGTTCTTCGCCTGTAACGTCGAGCGCGAAGGCTTGCTGCCACGGAAGATTCCCCGTAAACGCGATTGAACTCATCGAAGTCGCGCGCGTCTTCAAGCCAGACGGTTGTTTTCACGACGTCCTCAAGCGTGCAACCGGCCAGCGCAAGTACGTTGGCGACGTTCTTCAAAGTCTGGCGTACGTGAGTTTCTATTCCACCAGCGACGATGTTGCCGTCATCGTCTCTGGCCACTTGACCGGATACAAACACAAAGTCGCCGGCCTTCGTCGCCAGCGAGCGTGGCAGGATTCGTGTACCCGGATTTACTCTCTGCAAAGTATTCAATCGTCATTTTCTGCACCTTCGTGAAGAAACTTCAACATCGGCTTTGCGCGCACCAGCAAAGCTCTGGTGGTTTGTCGGCGACCTCTGCTCTAGCAGCTCAAGGATCGTTCACGGTCTCGTGTTCCGCCGGCACAAGAATCTCGAGTAACTCGCAGTCGTCCGACCAACCGACAACGGTGTGGCGGATGTTGGATGGTTGCACCCAGCTTGAGCCCGCAGTGAGCCGCTGCCGGCCGACGCCTTCGAACTCGGTCTCGAACCATCCCTTCAGGCAGTAGACCATCTGAAACTGCACGTCATGATGGTGCCTCACGCTCAACTCAGGTCGGTACGGCGCGATCATGCGAATCACGTGCACCTGCGCGAAACCGTTCGTCGCCGCCGCGACGCCGAGATCGCGGTAAGACGAATAGTCGCGGAGGCCGCCGATCTTGAAGGCAGCCTCCTCGTGATGGCTGATGGTGAAGCGCTGTTGTCCGCTAGGCATTGGACCGTTCATACGGCTCTCCAGTGATTGATCGAAACCAGATCAAACTGCGCAACGTCGCTGCTGGCAACCCCTTTGGTGCCTACCGCACGGTGCCAAACGTCCCCTTCTCCAGCACGGCGGTCCATTCTTGGACATCGGGTTCGTGAGCAAGGCACCCAGCATCAGCAATTGCCTCGATTCGAACGGCAGGTATGCAGCACAAGGGCGGGCGTCTCCTTGTGGCCGGAACGCGAAGCCCAAGTCGTGAATGCCAACGGCAGATCTTCCGCCCCTGAGCGGCCGCTCAGCGCGGCGCCAGGGCCTGAAGAAGTTCTGCGACCGGGGCACCTTCGCTCCAGGCCGGCACTTCCTCCAGCAACTTCAACCAGGGCTGCTTAGATCCACTCGGCTCTCGAGAAGATCAAGGACGACACTGGCCGCTGGAACAAGAGCCTGGCAATGCTCAGGCGCGAGCAACAAGAGGGTCGGGGTGATGCCAGTCCCCCAAAAGTCCCCCAACAAGAAAAAACGGCCTAGAGGGGTGAGCCTCTAAGCCGTTGATTCATTTCTTGATTTTCTGGTGCGGCTGGCAGGAATCGAACCCACGACCCCTTGGTTCGTAGGCTGCAAAGAGTGAAACTGGGGTCTTGTAAATCAACGACTTAGCGGCGTCCACAAACCGCTGAAATGCATGAATGTGCCGGGAAGCGCTGACGGGAGTCGCGCAAAAGTCGCGCAGCACTGAGAAGGGGCAGGCGCCGTCCGATTGGGCTCACTGAAGCAAATCTCTCATATAAGCCGGAGGGGCCGGCTGTATGTTGCCAAGCCGCCGGTCAGCGTCGAGAGTCCAGCACCGCACTCGACCCGAAGGCGAAGTTCGCGCGGCAAAGTCTGCCGCCGCAAAGCCGACGGTCGAACTTCGTGGCGTCGCGGCCGCTGGCCGGCCAGCTCTTCCGTCATCGGTTGACAATCACACGGCCTTACGCAGGCCCAATATGCGATCCGCATTCTCCTGCATCACCTGCACGACGAATCGGATCACGGCCTGCACCGGCGCGGCGAGCCTGACCTCGCGCTGATAGACGAGCGACACCTCGCGCGTCGCGAGCACTTCAGGCGTCAGCCGCACCAGTCCGGCCTCTTCGTCGCCGAGGAGACAAGGCAGCATCGCGAGACCGGCGCCTCCCAATGCGGCCGCCAGCATGTCGTTCATCTCGCGGCTGCGCAGCACGACATTCGCTCCCGGCGCGCGTGACTCGATCCACTTCGCCGCCGGCACGCCCGCCAGGCTCGGGTCGTAGCCGATGACGTCGTGCCCGCCGAGGTCGTTCAGGTCGGCTGGTGGCGGCCGGCGCGACAGGTAGGCCGGCGACGCGTAGAGCGACCAGCCCGTCTCACAGAGTCTGCGTGCGATCAGGTCTTCATCGACAATCGGGCCGCTTCGAATCGCCAGGTCCGCTTCGCCCTTCTTCAGGTTGACCGGCCGTGAGCTGCTCAACAACTCGAGCGACAGTCCCGGGCAGGCGGCTTGAAGCTGCGCCAGATTGACCGTGAACAGCTTCGTGAAGCCGGTCGGCGTCGCCAGCCGGACCCGAGGCTTCTGCAGCCTGGCTTGCTCACACACCGCCAGCACGGTGCGCTCCACCTGTTCGACCAGCGGCACCAGGTTCTCGCCCAGCGATGTCAGATGAAGGCCCTCGGGAGCGCGGATGACGAGCGGCGCACCCAGCGAACGCTCCAGCGCCGAAAGGCGCCGGCCGATGGTGCTGTGGTCGACCTCCATCGCGCGGGCGGCACCGGCGAGTGTCCCGGCCTGCGCCGCGCGAAGGAAGAAGCGCAAGTCGTTCCAGTTGAGGTCGTCGTCGCCCATCGTGCAGTCTAAGAAGTTATCCGTAAATAGTAAACTATCGTCCCGAGCCGCACTTCGCGCGGCCATGGGGCGAATGCATGGCGACACGCAAGCGAGTTGACTCGTGGGTAGTAACTGACGACTTCTGGGAGCGC